>Ga0310786_10000259_pt1 | contig 88668 bp, 68 predicted proteins | sample AusTroGonzalo_MG_FD_203881 | JGI IMG/M metagenome (GOLD analysis project Ga0310786, IMG submission 203881) | Bovine rumen microbial communities from tropical cattle in Woodstock, Queensland, Australia - Gonzalo_03 (v2) (version 2) | ecosystem: Host-associated > Mammals > Digestive system >... | reverse complement strand
ATAAAACGACCTTACAATCATAGTATAATTATTTGGTATAACGCTTCTCCAGCTCTTCCCAGTTCACTATGCTCCACAGCTTGGAGATATAATCCGGACGACGGTTCTGATAGTCCAGGTAATATGCATGCTCCCACACGTCAAAGGTGAGGATGGGCTTGAGTCCCTTGGTTACAGGATTACCGGCACCTGCCTCCTGGGTAATCTGAAGGCTGCCGTCCTGAGCTGCTCCAAGCCATACCCAGCCGCTTCCAAAGAGAGAGCCGCCTGCTGCTGCAAAGGCCTTCTTGAACTCATCAAAGCTCCCCCACTGGGCATTTATCTGCGCTGCCAGCTTTCCTACAGGGGCATTGTCCTCCTTGGGAGGGCAGAACTGCAGGAAATAGAGGTTGTGGTTGAGGATTTGGCCGGCATTGTTGAATACTCCGCCGCTTGAAGTCTTGACAATGTCCTCCAGCGGCTTATTCTCCCATTCTGTTCCGGGGATGAGGCCGTTAAGGTTATTGACGTAGGTCTGAAGGTGCTTTCCATGATGGAAGCCGATGGTTTCTGCGCTGATAACGGGCTCCAGTGCATTGGGAGCATAAGGGAGTTGAATAAGGTTGAAAGACATAACAAAGGCTTTTAGATTCTCACAAATATAAGGAAAAAAAGCTATATTTGCACCCAAAACAGCAAAATCATGATTCAATCCATGACAGGCTACGGCAAAGCCGAGGCCGTCCTTGATGGTGGGAAACTCACCGTAGAGATTCGTACCCTCAACTCAAAGAGCGCAGACGTAAACGTAAAGACTTCACTTTTGCCCAAAGACAAAGATCTGGTGGTAAGGAAAATGCTTGCCGACAGGCTCGTCAGGGGTACCATAGATCTCTTCCTCACCTGGGAAGCCAGCGCCGGAGAATCGGCCCACGAGATTAATGCCGATGTATTCCACTCCTACTGGCAAAGCGTTGTGGGCGCGATGAGCCGGGAGACCCTCATGGCCAAGCTCTCCTTCAAGGACCCCGGAATGGCGGCAATACTTGCAAACGCCGTTCTCAGGCTGCCGGACGTAGTGGAATCCAAAAAGGCCGATATTATCACTGCAGACAACTGGCCCAAGGTTGAAAAGGCAATAACCCAGGCTATAGATGCCCTCTGCAGGTACAGGGCCGACGAAGGGAAAGCCCTTTACAAGGACGTAACCTCCCGCGTAGACCTTATCCTTGAGCTGTACAATCAGGTGGAAGCCCTGGAAGGAGAACGTATAGTCTCCGTAAGGGAGAAGCTTACCAAAGCGCTGCAGGAGCTTGGCGCCAAGGCCGATCCTTCCCGCTTTGAACAGGAAATGATCTTCTACCTGGAAAAATACGACATCAACGAGGAAAAGGTACGCCTGAGGCAGCACTGCAAATACTTCAAGGAAGTCATTGACTCTGAGCCCTATCCCGGGAAGAAACTTGGCTTTATCCTACAGGAGATGGGCCGTGAAATCAACACTACCGGCTCCAAGGCAAACCACGCCGGAATCCAGCAGCTGGTGGTGAAGATGAAGGATGAACTTGAAAAAATCCGTGAACAATCCATGAACATCCTGTAGGTTTTCATCCTTGCAAGACACAGATTCTCAGGCACTTAGCCCACAGCCCCTGGGAAACGTTTCTCAATACCCCTGTAATTACCTGATTCACAGATAGTTACAGGGGTTTAAAAATGAAACGTTTCATCTTTGATATGCCATCTCTTTTTCATTCCTTTGCCAAAAATGAGATGGAATGATGAAAAGAGGATTGATTGTTATGGCATTTTTGGCCGCCGCACTGGCCCAGGGATGCATAAAGGATGGAGCGGATGAAAAGAATATTGCGGAGACGGCACCGGAGCCTGTCCGGTGCAGGTTCCGCGCATCGGCCCAGAATGACTGGGGCAATACAAAGTCTGTTCTTACGTCAGACGGTGTTGAAACCAGAATTACGGACCTTACGGTGGCGGCATACCGGGACGGTTATATCTTCTGCTCAAAATACTACTCCAGCCTTCCGGATAAGATAGAGCTGACGCTGTATAATAAATTAAGGTTCCAAATATATGTTTTGGCCAATATGGGAGACTACACATCTTCACTTCCAAAAAGAGAAGATGACCTGGAAGACCTTGCTTTCAACCTGAGTTCCTATTCCGCCGTGAACGACAAAGGAATTCCAATGGCCGGATCAATTATGTACAGGCCCGGTGTATCATCGGCCAGAGACATAGTTCTTGAACGTCTGTTTGCCAAGATAACGGTAAACCTCACGTGCACGTGGCCGGGAGGCAGTATAACCGCAGCACGGCTTGGCAATATCAACCGCAAGCTAAAGCCGTTCGGCACCAGCGCCATACAAACAGGAGCAGATGTCTTTACCGGTACGCCAGACAATGGCTGGGTCAGCGGCAAATCGGCATCCATAGTAATGTATGTTCCGGAAAACAGACAGGGCGTCATTCCCGGCATCACCTCGTCGGAGGAGAAATCTCCGGACCGAACAGACGCCGTGGAAAATGCAAGCAGCCGGCTCAGCTATCTGGAAGTTGAAGTAGACGGGTCCAGTCTTTATCTGGGGACAATCACATACCGAAACTACTTGGGAAACAACTCAACCGACAGTTTTGACATTGAAAGAAACAAGTCCTACACATGGAATATAGAATACTATGAGGACAATCTGTCACGGGATGAGTGGAAATGGGACAATGACCTTACTGACACGCGTTATCTTACCAGCACGGACCATATATACGTAGTTCCGGGACAGCCCGTCCGGCTTGGAGAATATGTAAATTCAAACATGGACCTGTCTACGCTTAAATGGAGGCCGCAGGGAACCAATATAAGCGCATTGATAGGCAACCCCTTAAGCATTGACGACCTTTCAAAGCTCAGTTTTGTAGTACGCTCAGGCGCAACACCAGGGGCCTCCTTCAAGGCACTGATAAGTCCTGTCAGCAATTCCACAGAGGAGCTTTCAAAAGAAATTGATATCAGGATAAGGCGTCCGCTGCAGCTTGGGATGACACTTGAATCAGGCACGCCCACTCCTTACCGGCTGGTAAGATACTACAGCTCGGCCAGTCTCAGTTCTGAGGAAGCGATGAGTCTTTGCAACAACTTTACCATGGAGATATCCAATAACAACAGCATTCCGGGCTTCACTAACTGGGATTACTCCTATGACGGAATCAATTATTACGTAGTTTATTCCATGTTGCCTACTCTGCCTGGAGAATACAAATGCATAGCTACTACTGAAACAGGCATAGAACGTATAAACTTCACAGTTGAAGCCCCTCAGATAGTAGCGTCACAGGACCGTGTATACCTGGACGTCCACGGGTACGACTCCCCTGTTACCCTTAGCCTGTGCAACGGAAATGGAGAACCTCTTCCTGACGGGTATTATCCGGGACAGAGCGGCATGAGTTTCAGCCTGGACAGTCCGGAGCCGGACATCTACATAGGGTTGAATTCAAACGGTGGCAGCGGATACGCCACCACCGTAAAAAAATACAGTATCATCTTCAGAGGAGCCATTGCAGCAGGTGTTCCGGGCAGAAGATATACAGCAACTGCAACTTACACCTATCCCAACGGATACCAGGTATCCAAGACCATAGAGATAGTCCTGTCTATCTGATGTGGAACTCTCCCATATTGTAACCAAAACAGCCGGTCTGCACTATGGGAATCTCTTTTCCGTCCAGATTCTTCACCATCTTGGGACTGTCCATGAAAGTATGGGAGTGGCCGCCAATGACAAGGTCTATGCCGCGCGTTGCCGCAACAAGCTGAGGATCAGTGATGTCTCCGGGGTTATGCTCTGTGTAGCCAATATGGGTAAGGGCTATCACAAGGTCGCACTGGGGGCCTATCTCGTCGGCATACTTTTGCACGGTGGGAATCATGTCAAACTCCGGGATACGGTTTGCGGTGTCTCCGGCCAGCATGTCCTTGAGGCTGCAAAGGACACCTATGATACCAATCTTCCTGCCAGCCTTTTCCACTATCACGTAAGGACGGATATACTTACCCATTTCAAAGGGAGAGAAATCATAATTGCAAACCACTACCGGCATCTCCAAAGTGGAGAGCAGCTTCCCAAGGGCCTCTATACCGTTGTCAAACTCATGATTGCCAAGGGTAATTGCGTCATAGCCAGCAGCGTTAAGCGCCTTGACCTCTACCGTGCCATGGAACTCTGAGAAATAGGAAGAGCCCTGGCAGAAGTCTCCGGCGTGAAGGAGAAGAACGTTCTGGGCCCCGTCGGCCTTGCGTACGGAATCAATGTATGCGGTCCTTTCCAGCACGCCTCCCTTGCCGGCAAACTCTCCGCTGCGGTCAGGCTCCAGATGACTGTGAGTGTCGTTTACATGCACAATGGTAAGGCAGGGCCTGGTTGCACATCCGGCCATCAAGCACAGCGTCGCTATAAACAGTACAGTTCTTTTCATGCTCAGTCCTCCATTATTACGCGGCCGTCGGCCTTGGCTTCAATTACCTCTCCCCTGGCTTCCACGCCGGTTACATACCACAGCATCACTTCCTTCAGCAGAACCTTGGAAAGAGTGACATGTTCTGCAAGTGCGCCAATGTTGATTTTATCTCCGCCGTCCAGTAGGAAATCAATTGTAGTAATGTTGTAGACATGGTTGGGATCTATGGGTTTCCCTCCAATAAGGGCGCTCTCAAGTTTATGATCCTTCACCCTGATTGTGGCACCGGAAGTAGCCTGGAAGGCCTTGGTCCCGGAAAGCTGCTCAAACAGGGCTATAAGTCCGGAGCCCTTAATCTTCACATAGCACACATAGTTTTTGAACGGGAACATGGAGGAGATGTCCTCCATAGTCACCGCGCCCTTGGGCATGGGTACGCGGATACCGCCAAAATTAGTGATTGCAAAATCCATCGGCACATTGAAATACTGGCTGCCATAAGCCCTTAAGGCGTCTGCAAACAAGTTTCCAAGAGGGAGGTCCGGGTCTGTCCTGAGGTTGGGATACTCCTGAGCGCTATGGGCCACAACTGTCTTAAGCTGAGCAAGATGGGGCTGGACTTCCCTAAGAACACCAGCCACCTGAGCCATAGGATCCTCAATATCATACTTCATTCCGGCAGGAGAAACGTATGCACCCTCCTCAAATGAGCCAAGGGCCGTGTCTGCATTTTCAAGGGTGACGGGCTGTGCCGCGGCCCGGTGACCGTCCATCGGCACTATCCTCCACTCAACCTTTGGAGCGCAGGAGACCCCAAGCAGCAGAAGTACCGCCGCGACTATTTCATTCTTAACCATTTCCACAAATCGCTAAAGCTTGATTTCTTGCCGTACATGAGGATACCCACCTTATAAATCTTTGCCGATGCCCACGCGCAGCCCACAAAAGTGAGTACAAGGACAACAATGGACACTACAAGTTCCCAGATTTCAACCCCAAATGGGATACGGGCCAGCATCACTATGGGAGAGGTGAAGGGAATCATTGAGAACCAGAACACCAACGGGCTGTCCGGCGCCTTGAAGGCGTAAAGAGCAACAAAGAAGCCCAGCATCAACGGCACGGTGACCGGCAGTTGAAGCTGCGTACTGTCTCCCTCGTTCTCTACGGCCGATCCGATGGCTGCAAACAGTGAAGCGTACAGGAGGTAGCCAAAAACAAAGAAGAACAGGAAGGCAATGCCAATCTGAGCCAGGTCTATATTGCCAAGTGTGCTCATGACCACATCCATGTCTCCTACCTCCGGAGCAGGGACAGTCATCTGCTCCACCATCTCCGTAGGAACGGGCTGCGTTTCCATCATACCCATGATTTTGTCCTTGCCCATTATGCCCATTCCCGCGCCCACAAGGACAAGGGTAAGGACTATCCACAGAAGGAATTGGGTAAGGGCCACAAGGGCTACACCTATAATTTTACCAAACATAAGCTCCGACGCCTTGACGGAAGACACAAGGACTTCCACCACACGAGAGCTCTTTTCCTCAATGACAGAGCTCATAACCATTCCGGAGAAAAGGGCTATGAACATGTAAATGGCAATTCCAAGAATCATTGAAATGGCCATATAGATGCCGCTTTCAGATATATTCTCTTTGCCGCTCTCATCAATTGTGTAGCTGTGAAGCTTTACGTTTGACTTTACGCCGGCCATTATCTCCTCCAGATTCTCAATACCGTAGGATGCTATGCGGTAAGCCTCAACTGCGTCGTTGATTCGGCCCTCAATCATAGAGCCCGTATCCATGCCAAGGGGCTTTTCTGAGTAGCAGTCCGCCTTGACAGAACGGGTTTCCAAATCAAGTTCTGAGATGCTCAGCAAAACATCCACTCCCGCCGCTTTGAGATTGCCCTTAAGGCTGTCTGCGCAGGCGTCCGGGCCAAGGTCTATGTACTTTGTAACATCATTGTCTTCAAGGTACTCCAATACAATTCCGGAACGGTCAATCACACCAACCTTCTTTGCCGCCTCTTTGGTATTCATCATTATTACAGACGGCAGGATGCAGATTGCTGCAAAAAGGACCGGAGCCAGGAATGTAATGAGAAGGAAACTCTTTTTCTTTACCTTGTTAAGGTATTCCCGCTCAATGATAATGCCTAATTTTCTGAAGTTCATATGCTAAGCCTCCTCCGTTACAAGTTTGATGAAGATGTCGTTCATGCGCGGAATCACTTCCTTGAAGCTGTTGATGCGCACACCCTCCTGAATCAGTTCCTGAAGGCGGGCATTTACCTTTTCACGTGAAACCACCTCCTGGCGGCGCTCAACGCCCTGGGTGAATTCAATTTCCACATTGTCCTCTCCGTAGCGGTGGCGTATTTCATCCGTTCCCCCGGTAACAACCAGCTTTGCCTTGTTTATAAGGGCTATGTTGTCACACAGTTCCTCAACGGATTCCATGTTATGGGTGGACAGGATTACGGTTGCGCCTTCTTCCTTGAGACGCAGTATCTCCTGACGAATAAGCTCTGCGTTCACCGGGTCAAAACCGGAGAATGGCTCATCCAGAATCATCAGGGATGGCTTGTGCACCACGGTTGTGATGAACTGGATCTTCTGGGCCATACCCTTTGAGAGCTCCTCAACTTTCTTGTTCCACCAGTCCTCAATTCCAAAACGTACGAACCACTTTTTAAGTTCATAGGCTGCGTCCCTGTAACTCATTCCCTTGAGCTGGGCAAGATACATTGCCTGGTCACCCACCTTCATCTTACGGTACAGTCCGCGTTCTTCCGGCAGATAGCCTATACGGGCAACGTCCTCTTCAGTGATAGGGTGTCCCTGAAAGTAGACAACGCCTGCAGAAGCAATGGTAATGCGGTTGATGATACGGATAAGGGTACTCTTACCTGCTCCGTTTGGTCCAAGAAGGCCGAAAATTTTTCCTTCCGGAATTTCCAGCGACACATTGTCAAGTGCCAGTTTGGGCCCAAATGACTTACTTACGTTCTTAACTTCAATGATAGCCATCTAAGATAGGATTTTTGCAACTAACTCTGTCAAAAGCTCTGCCTGTGATGCCTCACCGGCATCTCCGCCCTTCCCTTTGTAGTCATACTCGCAGAGCAGGGATATGACTGCCTGGCACCGTGCCAGCGGGTAATTCCTTACGGCAACGTCGTACTCCTTCAGGAAGTACGGGTTTAGTCCAAGCGCTTTAGCCACATCGGCAGGAGCCGGCCTGGATGGAAGCATTGCGTGATACTTGAGGATGCGGCTGAAATGCGTAAACAGCGGCGCCACTGCCATGGGCAGCATGAAACGCGGAGCCTCTCCTATGTGCTTTGCAATTGTGAGAGCGCGGGCGGAATCCCTGTAACTTAGGCATTTTGTAAGCTCAAAGATACTGAACTGCCTGCTTATGCCGATGTTTTTCTCTATGTCCTCCACAGAGATGTCCTTGACGCCCTCCGGAAGGTTTTTGAGAAGTTTCTGGGTTTCAACCGCAATCTTTCCAAGGTCTGTTCCGGCGCTCTCTGCCAGAAGGCCTGCCGCCTCCGGGTGTATGTTCAATCCAAGGCTCTGATAATGCTCCTGAATCCAGCGTGGAACCTCGTAATCCCTCAGGGCCGGAGAATCCACCACCACGCCGGTTTTAAGGACGGCCTTGTAAAGGGCTTTGCGTTTGTCGGCCGATGCTCCGTGCATCAGGATAACAAGCACGGTGCTGTCCAGCGGCTGCTGGCAGTAGATGGCAAGTTCCTCCAGGGATTTCATCTGCTGGGCTTCCTTTACCACCACCAGTTGCCTTTCTGCCATCATTGGGAAACGCCTTGCTGCGGTAATCACGGTTTCCGCATCCACCTCACCTCCATAGCACACAGTCTGGTTGAAGTCCTTTTCCCACTCCTGAAGACAATTGTCCAGGATGGCGTCACAAACCATGTCCGGATAATAAGGCTCATCTCCCATGAGCAGATATACATACTTGAAGATGCCGCTACGGACATCTTCAAGTATGCTTTGGACCTGCCTTGCGGTCTCTATGTAGCCTTTTTGCGCGGCCACTTTATTTGGCGAATTTCTTCTCCTTTGCACGTACTATACGCTCCTTGAGGGCGTCTGCGGCGTCTGTAACAGCCTCTTCAAAAGTACGGGCGTTGCGTTCAATTACAAGGTCTTCTCCAGGAATGCGGGTCTGAAGCTTCACGCTTTTGTTTTCTGCATCCGGAAGGAGCGAAAGGGTGACGTCAATGTCTCCAAGATTGTCGAAAAACTTCTCTACCTTGCCAACTTTGGTCTGGATGTAGTCCAGCAGCTTCTCATCTGCGTCGAACTTGAGTGACTTAACGTTAATCATGTTTACCTGAGTTTTTTGCCCTTGGATGGGCGTTCATGTATTGTGTCTTGAGCCTGGTGATTGTATTGTGCGTATAGACCTCAGTGGCGGCAAGGTTTGCATGGCCCAGCATCTGCTTGATAGAATTCAGGTCTGCTCCTTCCTGCAACAAAGCGGTTGCAAGGGTGTGCCTGAGTACATGCGGGGATTTCCTGCCCGTAATGCCGTAGCCTTCCAACTCTGCCTTCACGGCCCTGTCCACATAGGCCGGATAAAGGGGGACGCCCTTTTCCGTTACCAGCAGCGGGCTATGGGCCAGTCTTTGCACTCCAATCATACTAGCTGCATTCAAATATAGTGAAATTTCCTCAATTATTGAACCCACAAGAGGAATTTCTCTCATTTTATCTCCTTTGCCAAGAACTCTAAGGGTACGGCGTGAAAAATCCACACTCCCAATCTGAAGGGCAATGAGCTCTGCACGTCTTATGCCCGTTGCATATAACATGCTAACTATCAGGCGCCTGAGACGACGGCGGTAAAGTTCCGTAAAAAGTTTGTCAGCAGGTTTGAGACTTTCCAGAAGTTTAAGTTCATCCTCCCCTGCCGCATGAGCCGTCTCAGTCAGATACTCATCCATGGTACTCTCCCTGTAGAATTCCGGAAGGCGCTTTTCCATCTTGGGCCTTCTCACCGTCCTCACAGGATTTGAGCTCAACTCTCCCTGCTTTACAAGGTAGCTGCAATAACCACTGAGGGCGCTTAGGTGAAGATGAACGGTTCTTGGTTTCATGCCAAGGTCTATCAGATGGGCTTCATACTCCCTGATGCGGGAAGGGATAAGGTTGTCAAGAAGAGAATCACCTCCACAAAACTCCTGAAAGTCATTCAGGGCAGCCTCATACAAAGCCTGGGTGCGGGGTGAATACCGCCGCACATCCCTTATATAAACAATATAATCCTCTATTGTCATTCAGACTCACTCTGTCATTCAGACTCCCTTTGTCATTATAACTCCCACCTCTTGTCATTCTGAGCGCAGCGAAGAATCTTCCAGCCCCATATCTTTTCCTAGAGCCCTCAGAAGTTTATCGGCCTCCTCAAAAGAATACGGGATTTCTCCGTCCAGGATGGCATCCTTGATCCTTTCCTTGAGCAACCCCACCGTTTTTCCGGGGCCAATTCCGTAGAGCTGCATTATGTACTCTCCGGTGATGGGATTCTTCCAGTTGCGGATGCTGTCCTTTTCCTCTACCTGGGCCATCTTCTCCTTCACCATCTCAAAGTTGTGCCTGAGGCGCGCCACCTTTGCCGGATTCTTTGAGGTAATGTCCGCATTGCACAGAAGCATCAGGTCATCTATATCCTCCCCTGCGTCAAAAAGAAGCCGGCGTACGGCGCTGTCCGTCACCTGGTCATCCACAAGGGCTATGGGTCTCAGATGCAGGCCCACCAGTTTCTGGACATACTTCATTTTCTCATTAAGGGGCATCTTGAGGGACTTGAAGATCTGCGGCACCATGCGTGCGCCTATAACCTCATGCCCGTGGAAAGTCCAGCCCTGTCCCTCCACATAACGCTTGCTGGCAGGTTTTCCTATGTCATGCAGAAGAGCGGCCCAGTGCAGCCACAGATTGGGTTCCAATCCGGCTTCAAGCTCTGCTTCCACAACGTTGTCAAGTACCTGAAGTGTATGGGAGAAATTTTCCTTGTGACCTTTGCCGTCTACCGTCTCCGTACCTTTGAGTTTTACCAGCTCCGGGAGGAACTGTTGCAGAAGGCCGGTCTCCTCCATAAGGCGGAAAGCCATGGACGGCTGCCTTGTCAAAAGCATCTTGTCCAGTTCTTCAACTATTCTCTCCTTTGAAAGAATCTGCATCCTTGGAGCCATTTGCTTCATTGCCTCAATGGATTCCGGGACAATGGTGAAAGGAGTCTGGGGAGTGCTGAGCCTTGTTGCAAAACGTATGGCGCGAAGCATGCGCAATGGGTCATCGGAATAAGTCTGTTCCGGTTCCAAAGGAGTGCGGATAATTCCACGGGAAAGATCCCTGATGCCGCCAAAAGGGTCTACAAGGGCGCCAAAGTCCTCTTCCTGAAGGGAGAAAGCCATTGCGTTTATTGTAAAATCCCTCCTGAGTTGATCTTCTTCAAGAGTTCCGTCTTCTACCACCGGTTTGCGGGAGTTACGATCATAGGACTCTTTTCTGGCCCCCACAAACTCCACCTCTATACCCTTATACTTTAGCATAGCGGTGCCGAAGTTGCGGAATACGGAAACTTTGGCGCCGGTTTTTGCCGCAACAGCCTGGGCAAGGGCTATGCCGGAGCCTTCTACCACTATGTCAATGTCGTCGTTTGGGATTCCAAGGAAGCAGTCCCTCACGTAACCGCCTATGACAAAAGCCCGCACGCCTGTTTCACGTGCGGTGTTTCCAACCAGTTTAAAAAGCGGATGGTCCAGATAGCCTTCTGTCCTTGTCATTGCAGCATATCCTCCCACATCGGAGCCTTTTGGATGAACTCCCAGCCTCCCATTGTGCGCTTGAACATGAATGTCTTTATGCCGTTTGTTATGGCTATATACTTCACGTCCAATTCATTATTGTATCTCAGGGCCTGGTCCACCACCTCCTGGTCAAGCTCCACCTGCGGCCTCTTGCACTCAACTATCATTACGGGCCGGGCACTCCTGTCATACACCAGAATATCCGCCCTGTAATCCTTTGCTCCGTGCCTGAATGATACTTCCGACCCCATCATGTGCTCAGGAACCTTCATTCCTTCATGCAGCACGGAGATAAACCACTGCCTCACTTCTTCTTCCGGAGTGCAGCGGACGCTCTTACGCCTTAGCGGATCCCATATCCAGTCACTTTGCATATGCAAAAATACCATTTTCCCTCCGTTTTTACAAATCCCCTAACCGTAGCACCTCTTCAAGACCTAATTTCCGCATTTCCGGTCCTGGACACATGCTTTAGCATCCCTTCAAGACCGAATTCACTCATTTCCGGTCCTGGACACGTGCTTTAGCACCTCTTCAAGACCTAATTTCCGCATTTCCGGTCCTGGACACGTGCTTTAGCATCCCTTCAAGACCGAATTCTCTCATTTCCGGTCCTGGACACGTGCTGTAAAAAGAATTTATTGTATATTTACAATATGAAGTTCAAAGTATTATTTATTTCGGCCCTGTTGATAGCCGCAGCTCAAACTGCTTCGGCCCAGGATGTGAATCTCACATATAGCCCAGACTCTACCAGGATTGCTTTCACGCGTGCCAATGACCTATGGGTCAAGGATGCCGCAACGGGTAGTGAAACCCGCCTCACCACTGACGGCAGCGAGACCATCATGAACGGCTACGCCAGCTGGGTGTATTATGAGGAAATCTTTGGAAGGCCCTCAAAGTACTGCGCATTCTGGTGGAGCCCGGACAGCAAAACCATAGCTTTCTACCGCTTTGACGACAGTCAGGTCCCCATGTTCCCCATCTACTCTCCTTTTGGACAGGACGGGACTCTCAGGCGCACCCATTATCCCAAGGCGGGAGAACGAAATCCTGAGGTAAAGATAGGATTTGCCGATATTGAGAACGGAACACTCACCTGGGCAGACTTCAACCCGGAAGAGGACCAGTATTTTGGAACTCCGTTCTGGGGCCCTGACAGCCGCACGCTTTATGTTTCACGTGAGCCAAGGATACAAAACACTTTGGACCTTTACGCCGTAAACGCGGCAGACGGCAGTAAGAAGCAGATTTACCATGAAGAGGTGGGGACCTGGCTGGACTGGATGGAAGGCATGCTGTTCACTGACAAGGGCCTTTACATGGCCAGGAGTTTTGAGACAGGATGGGAGCAGATTTACTTTCTCAGTTATGACGGAAGCGTTTTCAAGCGCATCACGGACGGTCCCAACTGGAGAATAGAGCTGCTGAGGGCAGAGAAAAACGGAACGGTATATTTTATTGCGGAGCGTGATTCACATGTAAGGAAAAACGTTTACAAAGCAGACTCAAAGGGCCGCATCACTCCCCTTTCAGATCTTTCCATGAACGTTCTAACTGCCAGCTTTGAGCCGGACGGGAAACATTTCAAAACCCAGGAATCCAATCTTGACACACCCTGGCAGGTAAGAAGGTATGATCTAAAGGGACGTTACACAATAGAATATAGCCAGGAGACGCAGGAAGGCGGGCCAAGAGGCCAGCTGGTGTCCATTACAACTGACGGCCTGGAACTTCCAGGCGTAATATACTATCCTGAGAACTTTGACCCGGAAAGCAGATACCCCGTTCACGTAGACATATACGGCGGACCGGACACCCCCATGGTCCATGACCGCTGGGTAAATCCCGCACGCTATGAATGGTATTATAAAAACGGCATCATAGAACTCATAGCAGACTGCCGGGCAGCAGGTCACAATGGCCGGGCAGGGCTGGACGCCATCTACAAGCGTCTGGGAACCGTAGAAGTGGAAGATTTCATAGAATGGGCCAAATGGCTCCAGAGCCTTCCCTACGTTCAGGCAGACAAGATTGGAGTAGAAGGCTTCAGCTTTGGCGGAACCATGACCACACTTCTTGTAGCCACAGCAGGAGAGTATTATCCTTACGGCATAGCCGGCGGCGGTGTATATGACTGGATGCTGTATGACAGCCACTACACGGAGCGCTTCATGTCCACCCCTCAGGACAACCCGGATGGATATCATGACACCGCAGTCATTAGGCGCATGGAACAGTACAAAGGCACAGACAAATCCATGCTCCGCCTAACCCACGGAACAGGAGACGACAATGTCCATTTCCAGAACACCCTGCAACTGATTGACGTCCTCCAAAAGGACTGCAAGGCCTTTGAGTTCATGATTTATCCTGACGGGATGCACGGCTACCGCGGATACCAGGGCAGCCATGACCTTATGGACAGCAGGCAGTTCTGGTTGCGCTACTTGAAGAGCGAAGACGGGAAATTGACCAAATAGAGCTTCTCTACGGCACGTGTAAAGGCTGTGTATAGCCATTTAAGGTCATCGGCCGTTACAAAATCCTGCCACAGCGGATTATCCACAAAGACGCAGCGCCACTGGCCGCCCTGCGCCTTGTGACAGGTTATCGCCTCTGCGTATTTGAGCTGCATGGCATTGTAGTAAGGGTCCTCCCTCACGGCTTCGTAGCGCTTCTTCTTAGTTGGAAGATGGGCATAATCGGCCGATACGCCCTGATACAGGGCATTGGCCTGGTCGTAGCCAAGGGATGCCGATTCTGAGGAAAGCGTATCCAGCAGCACCTTGGTGGTTACCTCCTGGTTGCCATAGTCCGGGAATGAGAGGGTGGCATCGGCAAAATGAAGGCCGTAACGCTCCTCAAAATGCCTTATCCTCATGAGCCTTGCTATATCTCCGTTTGCAATGTAGTCCGTGCCCTCCAAGCCCTCCAGATAATGGTTTTTCACTATCATCAGCTTGTCTCCCTTGACCAGCTGATCCTCCTTGTACTGTACCTGAGCGCGTATTCCGGCATTGTACCTGACAGCCCTTTTATTGGAACGGCAAAGCACAATCACATCCTCTTCCCCATACTTGCCGTAAGCGTCTGACAGTGCTTCCAGAAGCTCCCCGCCTGTGATGCTTTCAATATCGGCAAAGCCCTTTGTAACAAGGCCGGTTTCATCAAGGCCGAAGGGCTCTTCCCCCAGGGAGAGCATCTCCCTCAGGTGCGTTGCATTGACCAGGATTCCGGAGCCTTCCCCCTGCCTGACCACGGTTTTAAGGGTGGCAAAGGATACGCCACCAATCCCTGCCATATACTCCGGACTAAGGGCGGGAGATGCATCCAGCCCCACCGGAGGCAGCTGAGCATCATCCCCCACAAGGATAAGCCTGCAGTCCACGCCGGAGCGCACAAAACTCACCAGGTCCTCCAGCAGGTTGCCGGAGCCAAAGGCCGATCCCCTCTCCTGGGACTCAATCCCAATAAGCGACACCTCGTCAACAATGAACAGCGTATTACGGGACTTGTTGGGCATAAGGGAGAACTGGCCAAAACCGTCGGCCCCAAAGGACTTTTGCCTGTATATATGCTTGTGGATGGTATGCGCAGGCCTTCCCGCATAAGAGGAAAGCACTTTTGCCGACCGCCCGGTTGGCGCCAGGAGCACGCAGTTTATCTCCAATTCAGAGAGGGCGTTTATGACAGAGGCTATTGCAGCGGTCTTTCCTGTTCCCGCATAGCCATTTACCACCAGGATATCTCCGTCGTCAGATGTAAGGAAGGCCGCAACCTTCTGCATAAGGGCATATTGACAAGGCGTGGGCTCATAGGGAAACCAACGCAGAAAAGCATCGTTAAGAAAGCCTTCCCGTGACAGCATTACTTGCGGTTGAATATACTGGAAAGAACTGCCAGGACCGGATAAATTTCTACTCGGCCCATAAACATGTCTGCGGAGAAAATGAACTTCAGGGCCGACGGCTCGCAGTTGTAATTACCCATGGAGCCGATGCTTCCAAGCGAGGGTCCCACGTTGGAAAGACTTGCCAGGGAGCCAAGGAGAGCATGCCCGTTAGGGTCTCCTGCAAGAAGACAGACTATGGTTGAGAAGCCTATCAGAAGGAGGAAAAGGGCAATATAAAGTACCTGCGGATATATATCCTCGTCGTGCAGGATGCGGCGTCCCATCCTCACCTCAAAGATGGAAGAAGGATTCAGGGTCTTGAGGTTCTGCATGTGAATGGCTTTGAAAAGCACCATCACGCGGTCTACCTTGAGGCCGCCTGTGGTTGAACCCGCGCAGCCGCACACCAGGCTTACCAGGATTAGCATAAAGCACGGGAGAATGGGCCAAACGGAGTTGTCGCTTATGCCAAAGCCCGTTGTGGAAGCATAACTGAGCACATGGAAGGAAGCATCCAGTGCGGAACGACCCCATGAAAGGCCCAGATCTGAAAATTTCAGGCCGATGGTAGCGATTACCGTAACTATGGCCAGAGCCCCCACGTAAAAGCGCAGCACGGAATTCCTCAGGGGACGGAGCGAGCGTGTCACAAGCACCACGTAAATTATGCCGAAGTGAATGGACGCAAGGAACATGAAGACCATCGTCACCAAAGAAATAAGGGTGGAATTGAACGCCCCTATGGAAAGGTTCCTTGAAGAGAATCCGCCGGATGCGCATACGCTGAAGGCATGGCACACTGCGTCAAACGGTCCCATTCCGCAAAGGAGATAAGCCACGAAGGCAGATACGGCAAGGCCGATATAAACCCATGCAAAGACAGATACGGTCTTGTTTATCCTGGTCCTGTAGTCATCCCTTGAAAGGGAAGATAGTTCCATATTGGTGAGCCTGAGGCGTACGGGAGACGACGTGGGAATAATCAAAAGCAGGAAGACCACTACTCCCAAACCGCCGATGAAATGGGTTGAAGCCCTCCAGAAAAGAAGGCTCTTGGGCAGGGCCTCAACATCTTCCAGAATGGTAGCCCCGGTAGTTGTAAAGCCGGAAACGCTTTCAAACCAGGCGTTTATGACAGAGAAAGGCCCGCCCCACAGGGCGTATGGCAGAGCGCCAAACACGAAAGACAGCATCCATGACAGGAAAATAATCATGTAACCGTCCTTCAGCGTTATCTGGGCCGACTTCCTTACAAAAATGAAAGGAAAGACACCAACCGCAAAGGTAATGGTGAAACTGATCAGAAGCGGCGCAAGCGCGCTGTCCATTCCGTTTGCCAATGAAACAAAAACTGACAGCAGCATGAACAGGGCGCTCACCAGAAGTGCAGTGCCTACGTTCCTTGATATGACCTTAAGGTTCATTTCTTGTCTTTAAGCTCCGATATTCTGCGCCTCAGGTTCCTGTTTTCCTCCGTAAGATTGGTCACGGTCTCGTTGAGGTCTCCAAGCTGGTCACTGCTGTCAAATTCAAAAGTGTAGCGATGGCGGAACTGAAGGTAATCCTTCAGTGCGCTGTGCATGCCGTATATTGGCCTTACATAGTACGCCATGATATAGAACAGCAGCATGAACACCAGCAGTATTGCCACGGAAACGGCAACGGCACCGGGAATGATACTGCGGTAGAATCCCCTGTCAAAACTCTCTGAATTCTCCAGTAGCTCGTCATAGATGGCGCCGCTCAGGCGGTCCAGATATGCCCTCATCCTGTAAAAGACAGGCTGCAGCCTGTTAAAGTACCAGTCCCTTGAGTCTATGAAATTGGACTCAATGACATCCTCCAGTTCCATGGAAGCCAGCATATAGGCCGAATATGCATATACCACGGAATCTGCCATGGGACCTGCCACAAAGGACTCCTTCAAGGAATCACAATAACTCACAAAAGCAGTGCGGTCAAAATCCGGAAGGGATTTGAGGCTGTCGTCACCTATCACGGCAAGGATCTGAAGGTTGTACCCGTCCACGGCGTCAATCATGTTCTGGGTGACATGGATGTTGCGGATATCGTCCGCTATGAGGTTTGACACATAATTGGACATGTGCCTGTACTCCAGTATGGAAATCACGCTGGACATCAGAAGCACAACCGCTATGGCGCTGAAAGACAGCGTCATCTTCATCCTGAGTGAAAGGCGGAATTCCCGCAGACGGTTTTTAATGGTCACAAACATATCAATGACTTTTATGGCTAAACCTTGCGAGTATTGTATGCTTTAAGCGCGCCGCGTATGAGCATCAGGCTCCGTTGAAGGTCTTCCCGCTTGAGCACATAGGCAAGGCGCACCTGATTTCTGCCAAGGTCCGGGTCACGGTAAAAACCAGCCGCAGGAGCCATCATGACCGTTTCTCCGTCCATGCGGAAGTCCGTGAGGCACCACCTGCAGAAGTCCTCTGCATCGGCAACTGGCAGACTGGCTACGGTATAGAAGGCGCCGTGAGGCATGGGAGAGAAAACTCCCGGTATGCTGTTGAGGCCCTTTATGAAAAAGTCACGGCGGGACTTGTATTCTTCATAACACGCCTTGGAATACTCCTGAGTACCCTCTATTGAGGCCTCAGCCACAATCTGGCCAAGTAGGGGCGGACTGAGGCGGGCCTGGCAATACTTCATAACCGTGTCGTATACCATGCGGTTGTGAGTCACAAGCATGCCAATACGTATACCGCACTCTGAGTAACGCTTGCTCACTGAATCAATGAGGATTGCGTGCTCCGGAATGCCAAGAGTCATAACGCTTACATAGGGCTCCGACGTGTACACAAATTCCCTGTACACCTCATCAGAGATCAGATAAAGGTCATATTTGAGCACCAGCTCTTTGATTTTCTGAAGGTCCTCAGGAGAGTATACGGCCCCGGTGGGATTACCTGGATTGCAAAGAAGGATGGCGCGTGTCTTTGGGGTAATAACCTCCTCAAACGCTTCCATGGGAGGGAGCTTGAAACCGTCTTCAATATAAGAGGTCACGGTCCTGACCTTTATTCCGGCCGTTACGGCAAAGGAGATGTAGTTGGCGTAACCGGGCTCCACCATAATCATCTCATCCCCCGGGTTCATGCAGGCAAGGAAGGTAAGGAGTATTGCCTCCGATCCGCCTGCCGTAACTATTATATTCTCCGGCCTAATGTCAGTTATCCCAAACTTGGAATAGTATCCGCACAACTTCTCCCTAAGGCCGCGGTATCCCTCTGACGGGCTGTATTCCAGGGTCTTGCGGTCAATGGTCTTGAGCGCATCCAGGCCCTGCTGGGGAGTGGGAAGGTCCGGCTGGCCGATATTCAGGTGGTACACTTTAACGCCCTCTCGTTTGGCGGCTTCGGCCAGAGGGGCTAGTTTTCTTATTGGAGACGACGGCATCTCAAGGCCGCGGCGTGATATCTGTGGCATCTTACAGTATTCCAAGCATACGGCTGCGGACCAGAAGGGCAGCACCGGATGGAGCGGCCTTCTGACGCAGCTTGGTCAGTTTGATAGAAGTGTCTTTGTTTGCAATATTCAGCACATGACGCTTTATGGCAGTACGGATGGGAAGCATGAGATAATCCCCGGCGGCAACCGCCACCTTTCCGCCTATTACCACCAGTTCCGGGTTGAATATATTGATAAGACCGGCAAGACCTCTTCCCAGGTTGAGTCCAAGTTTCTCCACGGTCTCAATGGCCAGGATATCCTCGCTCTTTATAGCCTGGAAAATGTCGTTGAGATTGACCCTGCCTTCGGCCTTATACTTTGTTGCCAGGGTTGAAGCCCTGCCTCCCTGGAGTTTCTCTCCAGTCATCCTTACAAGGGCGCTTCCGGATGCACCGGTTTCAAGGCAGCCAATCTTGCCGCATCGGCAAATAATACCGTTGTCAAGCAGAGGGAAATGGCCGAACTCACCGCTGTAGCCGGAGGTTCCGCAGTAGAGCCTTCCACCAAGGATCATACCCATTCCAAGGCCCCAGCTCACGTTGACGTAAAGCATGTTTTTCTCCTTGAGACCGTCTCCAAGATATTCTCCGTAGGTCATGGCCCGGGAGTCGTTCTCCAGAACTACGTGGAGGTTCAGGTCTTCCTGAAGTATCTGGCTTATGGGGCGCCTGTCGTCAAAGGAATACAGGTTAGAATAGCCTGTGACAGGATTCACGCGTCCCGGAATACTCACGCCCAGGCCCATCAGTTTGCTGTAGGGAATGTCTGTTCCGGTGATGAATTCACGTATGGAGGATGCCAGGCGGTGTACGGATTCCTCGTTGGCTTCAAGGCTCAGGGGAATGTCATCCTTGAATTCTATGAGACCTCCCTTGAAGTCCGTTACGGCAATGCTTGCATGGGTGTTCCTTATGTCTACGCCCATAAAGTAGCCGGCGTCCGGATTAAGGCCGTATATGGAAGGCCTGCGGCCGCCGGAGGTGCCGGATTTGCCAAGGTCAATCATAAAGCCCTCGTCCATAAGCTCTCCAATCAGCTTTGTAGCGGTTGGAACCGACGCACCAATAGCATCGCTTATGGCCGATATGCTATGTTCTCCGTGCTCAATGCACAGGTAAAGGATGGTTTTCTTTAAAAGGGAGTTCTTGGTATCTTTTTTCTCCAGGAATGTCTCTCTCATACGCCAAATTTTACAAACTGCGCAAAGATAATAAAAAATATTTAAAAAGCAGCAAGCTGTTACTGCACGGGAACAGTGTAGTCGTAGTACACTTCCTCCAACGTGCCGTCATAGAAGTTAATGACGGCCTTGTAAGTGTGGCTGCCGGAAGACAGGGAGGATACAGCAGGAGGAGTATTGACGGAAACTCCGTCAAGATACCACGCAGTTGATTTTACAGTCTTCCCGGCTGCGGGCATGGCAACAGGAACGGAATCATATACAGCAATGTAGCTGATTCCGTATATGGTCAAGTCCTCAGGGATGGGAGCCATCACATTGGCTGAAATGATGAAATTGTATATGACATTTCCAAAAGTAGTATAACCCCAATCAGTGGAGTTAAGGAAATCCGGATATCTTATATTACCTCCGTTACTTTTGTCAAAAGGTCCTGTAATGTAGAAAGGATATTCATTTGAACTCAGTCCGGTAAAACCATAACCAACCACGACATCCTTTCCGGACGGAATCACCGCATTGTAGGAAGACACGTCAACCGTTATGTATATGCCAGGTTCATATGTTTTCACTTCCTTGGTAAACACGCGGGTGTTACCAAAATCCACAAAGACATAGCACTTGGAATAAGTCTCGGCTGCGCCGGCAAAGGTGATGGTTTCCAGAACGGTGCCGGCAAGACCCATGGAAGATATCTCGTCGGCAGTATACAACATACCTGCGCCGGAAGTACTTGCACTTCCCAATCGGCCAGTATATGTTTCTGATCCTCCGCTATACTTGTTGAGTCCGGTCAAAGGACCTTCTCCTATAGGGAACAAAGTCAGATTGGCAAAATTATAACGCTTGTCCAGCTTGATATTCAGGGATGACGGAATAAAGCCGTCCTTGCGTACGGTCAGTATACGGTCCTGAGTCTCACTCACAGCTATGGACAGGCTGTAAGTGCCGTCGCTGCCGGAGGTTGTAACCACGTCATCCGGAAGAATGGCCGGCGCCGCATTCAGGTCATAGGCCGACTTGGACAGTATCACCTGCGCACCTGCAACGGGATTTCCAAAACCGTCCTGTACCTTGCCGCTCACCCAGCGTTCCTGGGGAATAGACGCCTGAAAACTCACTTTGGAGCCGTTGAAGTTTATGGAACTGAGCGACAGGCCGGTAGCAACTCCGTCCCAATCCATGGGGCTGTATGATGTTACGTTTGCCTGGCCGGGGAAAACAGTCTCTAGCAAATAGTCGTAATACAGAGGCAGGTCGTGATATACTCCGGTTGGTGAGACAAGACGGAAGCAGGGATGGTTTCCGTATGCGTTAATCTTGTTTGTATTCTCCCACAGATCCCAAGCGGTATATCCGCCGCCAATGACGCGTGAAGACTTGTCAATCTGGTACACCAGCATGCCGAAGGCAGGAAGACCCTTGTCCCAGCCGGTATTTGTACGGCACTCATATACAAAGTATTCACCGCTTGTCTTACTGTTGCTCCTGAGGGCAAGGTTGTCTTTGACGGAAGCCAGTTCATAGGACCCGGAGGACTCAATGAGCATTGAGTCGTTGAATTCCATCCAGCCAAGCATGTTGCGCTCCACGGCATTCATATAAGGGGGCATTCTTCCGTTATCGTTATAATTGCCAGAGGCCATCAGGTCAAAGTAACCGGTTGTGAAGGCCGTCTGGCCATTGGTCTGATAGTCCGTGTCATACATGTCCGGAAGTCCCAGGGAATGGGCAAACTCATGACAGGTTGTGCCGATACCGCACATCTGAGTTCCACTGACGCCTTTGAGCTCAGAGGTGCAGAAGTACTGATACAGGCTCACGCCGTCAAGACTGCCATGGGCATTAGTAGAGCGGTGAGGCCAAATAGACTCCTCACCGGCGCCTTCGGCCTCATTATGGCCGGCGTAGTACATAAGGACCATATCAATCTTTCCGTCGCCGTCGGTGTCATACTTGCTGAAATCCACCTGGTCGTCAATCATCTGGCAGGCTTCATATAAAGCATCCGACACGGAACCGCCGCGGTCGTCGTAATAGGCCGAAGAGTGAGACAGGGTCACAGGGCCGTAAACGTCAAATGACGGGCGGTACTGGTTCAGGGAATTGTCCAGATAATAATCCCGCACAGACCCGCTGGCGCCGTTGTCACTGTAACCTTGCTCGTTCAAAAGGCGGTCAAAGCGGTCACGCGGATTGCTCAGGACAAAAGTAGAATCCGTAAAATTGACAAGTATAGCCAGGATCTTACGGTCCCCGAAGTTTGTTACCGGAGGCTCGTCGTAAGAAGACCAGCGTCGCGGTGACACGGAAGACGTATACTTACGGTAAACGCCTTCGCCTTCTGAAGCCGGCCTGTAGAAGCCGTCCTCCCCCTTTACCACTACCACACCGGACTCATTAGTGGTCCAGTGGCAAAACTCGTCACCGTGCCTTTCAAGGACTATCACGCTTCCGTCAGGCTGGGTATATTTAAACTTTCCGGGAATTGCAGGCGCAGCAACTGCCGCAACAGCTGATACCAGAATCAGTAAAGAAAGTATGATATATCTTCTCATAGGTCAATCCTTTACAAGTCAATACCTTAAGGTAAACATAGAGCCATCCTTTTCCCTCATCTTCAGGACTCCGCCGGCAACGTCTGCCACGGTGAGTTCCAGAGCGCGGTTTTCCTGCTGCTCATTGCGGAGAGTCTTGCTGTATTCAGCGGCAAAACTGTCTCCCTTTTCAAGGCCAAACGGAATGGGGCCTATCTCATACACCTCAAGAGTGGAAGGGGAAATGAACCTGAACCACTGACTTCCCTGGCCGGGAATCTTATAAATGCTCATCTGGTGTACGGCAGGGTCATAATAAAAATCCGTCTCTGCCTGCCATATAATGCCGAAATCGTCGGGGATAGGGTCTTCCTGAGGCTCATCACCCGGATCTTCCGGCTCCTGAGTTCCCTGGGTTACGGTATATGAGGCCACCGTTTCAGCATTGACCACAAAAGAAATTGTGCAGGTACGGTATTCACCTCCGGGATTGGGAGCAACCGCAAAGGTGAGATGTTTGACAGCCGGAGTCTTTGTTTCCACAAGGCTCACCCAGTCGGCATCAATCTGGACGCTGTATTCCGTCTCTGTAGTGATGGTCAGTTCCAGGTCACCGCCTTCGTCTTCAATGTGGGATGATGTTGTATTGCTGACAATTACAAGGGGCGAGTCCTCATCTTCATCTGCGCCTATTTCTATGACGTCGCCGTCTCCCCAGGGCTCCAGGGTAATGTCAATCTTGATGGATTCAAGGCTGTAAACCGTCATGTTCACAGTGTAGCTCTTTCCTTTAACGGCGCCGCCGTCTATGGAAATCACAGCCGTCTGGTCTACTGTATGGCCGGCCTGTTCAAGCTGGAAGCTCATATTATATGTGGAAGAGCCTGGCATAACCATGACGCTCTCCCCCACCGTGCCGGTGCCGCTTACCAGGTAAGGGGCCAGATCGGCGCCACGGTTGGTCAGATTCAGGGCCGAAACTTCACCGGAAGGGGCAAGGCCGCGAGAAGCACCCGCCACGGTCAGGACACCCTCTGTCTTTGACTCAACGGTCAAGGATTTTAGATAAAGAGGATCGGCCGCCGTGCTTCCAGCTATAACGTTGAACACCAGGCGGCTGAGCACGTGCTCAAAGCTCAGAACTGGCTGGGCGTCGCTTTTGCGGACACCATAGGCGCTGTATAGGCGGTCGGCAGGAACGCCGCTTGCCGCCTCGGCTGCGGTTCGGTCTGCATATCCCAGGAGAATATCCTGAGTACCGTCAATCTTAACAGGGAGTGTCACCGCGCCATTGGAATATGTGGGAACCTCGCTGCCGGGGACAAAGGCGTCGTCTACGTAATAGGCAAAGAAATCGTACTTCTCAACCTGGCCGTAATAGAACGGTATGTTCTCTCCAGGATGGGCCGGATTGTATACATCAATGGCACCCTGCGTGCCTGAATCCGGAGCCTGGGCTGCTACGTTGTCAATGAGCAGTGAGCCAAAACTACCGCCCTGAAGGCGCTCTATACCGTAAACGTAAACGGTTTGGGAAGCATCCCAGCCCGTAACGGAACCAGAGCCCTTAGTCTCGCTAACATTCACTACATTCGTTTTGAACTGCACCGGAACAAGCTCCGAGTCCGTAAGCTCCGAAGAATACTCCTGGGTTCTCTGGCAGGAAGCCATCATCCCAAGGACCGGCAGCACCCAAAACAGGTATTTTATAGTTTTAGTGTTCATATATATTCCTTATTTTCTGCTATGGAACTTATACTCAATGCCAAGCACCGCTCCGACAGGGAAATCAAAGCGCTGCTTGTTTGACGCCGCACTCCAATTGTAATATGGCACAAAGGTAACTCTGGGCTCAAGGAAGGCATACAAGCCGCCCGCAATCCTCACCTTTCCCTGTATACCGGCGTCGGCTCCCACAAACGGCATTTTGTTAACCCAGGCATCTTTTCTTGTATAAAAGCCTATCTCCGGGCCAATAAATCCAGCAAGGGAAAACCTGCGTTCATTCTGTGCTTCCTGGCCCAATGACAAAAAGTCAATCATAGCGTCAAGCGCAAGGGTAGCCGCCTTAACCTGGCCTTTATTGCAGCTAAAATAGCCGCCACGTAAGCGGAAGTCCAGCCATGGCATAATCTTACGGGAGACCGCAAGCGAGATTTCCGGCCCTACAGGGCCTTTGAACAGCGTGCGCACACCTCCTGCAAGAGATACGCGCCAGTCCATGGCAGGATCGGCCTTTTTCCACTGGTCCTGACCCAATGCAATCTCAACGCCAACATTATCCATTACTGCCGGCACAAAATCAAAGCTGTGACCGTATACTCTGCTGTACAGATCCGGATGAACGTCAATCAAAGGTTCAATCACAAGGTTCACGCCCTTGAGGACAGGCATGCTAAGGGACAGGCCCAGATGTGCTGTAGGCATCCAGGCATAGCCGCCGTCAGTGCTCCATCCCCTTTCTGCGCCAATGCCGGCAACGGCGCTAAGCTTTGCATCTATATCCCTGGGCAGAATGTTGTACAAATAGCTGCCGCGGAAGCCTATGCTTTTTACCCTGCGACCTCCGTCCCTGTTGGAGATATAATAACCGGCACCGCCGCCAAGGCGAAGGGCCCAAATGTTGCGGCTCCACTTGGTCACACCCAGCATAAAAAATGGACCGCCGGTATACTTGGCGCCAAGAGGATAATATCCGCTGCCATAAAGCATTGCGTACCAGCCATTTGACCACTCTTCCCTGAGCTGGGAAGGAGAATATCCGTAATAAGGGAATCTATATTCTACGCCAAAGTATGACGCAGTGCGAACGTCCGTATACGGGGCGTACACAACGTCTGTACGGTTTGAATGGGTGGAATATGGTACAACATCCACGCGCTCCTCAAGGAACAGGGCGATGTTCTTTACAACCTCAGCGCGGAGCTGGATACCGCCGCCAAGACCCACATAGGGGAAAATATTCAAATTGGCAACTTGTTCCTTGTGCAGGATGCCCAAGGTGGGGCCGCCCATGAAAAACAGCCCCCACACTTTGCGCTTGTCCGGATTTGGCTTGCCCATGCTTAGGACGTCAAACATTGCATCCAGGTGCAGGTTCCAGTCCGTTGCCAGGCGGCGGGTGGGAAAACCGTACTCGTTGAAATTCCAGTTGTAACGGGAGTATCCGGACTGCACTCTTAGATGGAACCAGTCATTGTAGCGGCGCGCAACGCCTATCTGGACAGAAGGGCCGATCAGTGCGGGGATATCTCCCATTGACTTGATGTCCGACGCAAACTGCAGCATGAGGCCTCCGGCAACACTGACTCTCCAGTCCTGCCCGGGGTCCCCAAGACGGCTCCAGTAAGTTTTGTCAAGGTTGATGTTCAGGCCCACGTTACCGCGGAATGCCGGGAAATAACTGCGCCAGAGGTTCTGACGTACCAGCTTTCTGGGGTCATCCTGAATCTCATAAAGACCCTCAACCACTATATCCACTCCAGGAAGGGCGTGGAAGGCAATGTCTACGCCTATATGTCCTGAAAAGCCGATGGATGGAGGCCAGCCGTTGGCCTGATTCTCCATGAAAGTAACGCCGATGCCGGCAACAGGCACCACAGAAAGGATGAGCCTTGGATTATAGCCGGAGGCATAGGCCGACAGGTCAAACATATAGGATGCGCGGAGATCGGCCGATTTCACCCTGTTTGCATCATATGTGTCAGTGAAATAGCCTGCGCCCAAGCCAGCCCTTACGCCATGGTAGCGCCGGCGGCCGTCCTTGGTGGAGAACCATTTACCTACGCCTGCGTGCATATATGGGCCAAAGGTATAATGCTCCACAAAAGGGTAATAGAAACTGCCGTAAGCCCATAAGAAGGTGCCGCCAAAGAAGTTGCCGTGAGAAGAGATGCTGTCCTTGGGCTGGTAACGCTTCTGCATGGCCATGCGGGACAGGTCCCTGGCCTTCACGCGGTGCTTAAGGAGGGCCGTAGAGTCAATCTTTGGAGGAACGTCAATGGTATCCGCATCCTCTACCGTATCCAGGGTGTCCACGGCACTCTCTACAACCACCGTATCTCTTAAATGCTGCCGCTGGTAAGCGCCAAGATTGAAACTTACCAGCATGGCCGCTATTATGGCTAACTTCTTCATTATCTTCTATTCTGCCTGGTAGATTTCATCCGTTATGACATCTACGAAACCTCGTCCAGGCTCGTAATAATATGTATTGCCCTTGCTGTCATAGTAACCGCCCAGGCCATCTTCCTTAAGACCGGCCGGAACTACTATCTCTTCCTCCTCGGGTTCCTCTTCTTTCTTAGATTCCTCATAGGCAAGTTTTGCCAAGTCTTCAAAAATGTCAATGTCCGACTGGGCAATCGGAATCAGTTTCGGATCCATCCTGAATGCTTTGGCAAGCTCCTTCACGGCAATCTCCTTATCATCGTCAGAAGGAATGGCAATATAGGAGCGGCAGCCGTGGCGGTAGTTGTTTTGACAGATAAACTGCGCCGTGAGGTAATGCGTAACCGGGTCGTCCGGGTTAAGGTCCTCAAGAGCAGCCTCTGCCAGGGAGAAATTGCCCATTGCCAGATTAATCACAAAATTGTTGCGAGGAGAGGTGTTGCATATAGCATCGTAGAGTTCTTCGCGCGCACCTTGGTCTGAGTCATCCTCAAAGAATCCCGCAAGACATCTTGCAATATAATAAACAGACAGGTAGTCAGGATTGTCAATGGCCGTATATCTGAGCATGGGCGCCAGTTCTCCGGCCCTCTCATACTGTCCTGCCTTAAGCATCATCACAACCTGATTGGCCACAAGCGGAGAAGGATTTACTATATTTCCGTCAAGCGGGCGGTCACACCAGGCTTTAATGTTGTCAGAACCGGGATAATATGAAATGTAGTTTTCATCCACATGCTTTGCCAACAATGTGGTATCCGGTTTCCCTTGTGCAATCAGGAACTGCGCCAGGCGGTTTTCCGGCAACTGCCAGTTCCTGTCCCTGTCGCTCTTGGCAGCGCGGGCATCACGTACTGCGCGCCTGTATATCTCTTCCTGTTCTGCTGCGTCAGTGATTATACCCTTGTCAATCATGCGGAACAATGCCACGTACTCATAATCCGGGATACGGGCTTTTTTGTTATCCTTATTGGCCCTGTAGTCATTCAATACTTCCGCATCAGTCTTAATCCTCAATACAGAATAATCTGACATAACTCTTACAGAACGCAGTTTCTCCAGTCTGGGGGAAATAATGCTGTTGTAATAAGGGAGCGCACGTATCTTGGGGCCCTGAGCGTCCAGGTTATTGGGGTATTTTTCAACTATGGCGCGAATTGCTTCCGCTTCCGTTTCAAAAGACTCTGCTGCAAGAGTGTCTGCAAGCTGTGCCCAGGTGGCCACACGGGCCTGAGTCCCAATGTACAGTGGACGCCTGATGATTGTCTTAATCTTTTCCCGGATATAATCCATCCTCTGGGAAGCAAGCACCTGGTTCTTTGCGTAAGAACCTTCCGGAGAAGCCTGACCAAAGATTTGAATCTGATTCATCTGGCAGCCCTGCGATGCGTCATCAAATCCCTGAAGTGTCTGAAGCAGTGTATTAAGTTGCGCCACACTGGTTGAATCCTTTTCATCCACCTTTGCAGAACCAACGGCAAACTTAAGGTCCAGCTTGCTTTCGTCCGACATGGACAATTGCCTTGGAACTCTTGCAAAAGGAGGCACAGTCATGTCTATTGAGAAAGAATGCGTATCGTAATCCAGAAAACGCATGGGACGGCTTACGCGCCTTGAATCCGCTATTTCAAGAGTTTCTGTATAGTATATTCTGTTATAATCTTCAAACCAAAGCCTGCTCTGTATCTTCACGAAGTCTTCCTGTGAAGACAGGTAGTAGGAGTCATTCCATGAAATTATGCTGGTGGTATCTGTAAGCCAGCCGTACTCAAGGGAACAAGTGTCCGCAAAGCCCAGAAGAGGGTCACGGGTGTCGTCAAATCCCTTGCGCCGGATCTGGGTATTGTGATACTCCATGCCGTCCAGCACTATGGGATAGTGGTATTCAATTGTGTCCAGGCCTTCCCTCATGGGATTGTTGTAGTCCAGGACATAAGTCTGCACGGCGAAGCGGGCAGTGCTCTTTCCCATCTTTTCCCGAGGGAAGGGATAAGTCATGCCACAGTCAAGGGTATTGCCCCTTACTGTCGGCTTTTTAGGAGTGGGGCGCCGGGTGGTCTCAACCTTTCGAGATTCCTGCAACTGTATAGCAACGTTGAATGTTACATTAATCCTTGTCCTTCCCTTTACTCTCACCAACTTGGGGTCAAAGTCGTTTGAACCTAGGAAAAACAATATAGCGCCGTTGCTTGGAATGCTGATTGAAGAGTACTCTCCAGTGTCAACATTATATTGGGATTCATGAACAAATCCGCTAAACTGCGGAAAATCATCTACATGACGTTCCTTGATAAGTTTCTGAAGGATTTTCAGCTTTTCTGTAGCCTCCTCAATGGTATTGTAACCATAAATTTTGACATCGCAAGAGGTAATCGGCTTTCCGGCCTCGGCGCTCTGGAAAACGTCCGTCTTGTCTGCTTCCGTCAAAACCGTTCCGGAGACAGTAATAAACTCCTGCGCCGCTGCGGGAAGGGTGCAGAGCGTAAAGAAAGATGCCAGAAGTACAATCAGTCTGTTCCGGGAAAGCATAACTTACTTGATTATATATATAAAGGTAGCTGCCAGTTTGGCGGGGAAAAGCTTGTATCCCCAGGAGTTTGGAAGAGTGGTGGCGTTGTAGAAATACTCGTCGTACCTGTCCTCTTCCTGGAAATTCTTTTGCCGGAAAAACAGTATTCCGGTACCGGCCGACAGCTCAAAGCTCCAGCGTCGGCCCAAAGTAAAGACATATCCCCCGGTCACGCCCAATGACACGCCGTCTCCCGCAAAATACCTGTTGGAGATGTGCATGTCATAGGACGTAACAAAGGAAGATATTCCAATGTATTCACGCGTAAGCGGACGGCCGTTGAACCAATAGCGGAATTCAGGCTGGATGACGGCGAATCTGACATCTTTTATAAACGGCTGGCCGAATACGGACAGCGCAACGCTTGTCTTCTCACCTGTGACCACCTCCACACCAATGTCCGGAGACAGTGCCAGCCATGAAAGGGCATTGGTCTTCACCGCCACCCTCTGCCCTGCCATCTTCTGTGAAAAAGACAGCAGGAGCAGCGCGGCGGCGAAAATTTTCAACAGTCTGTTACCCGTGAATGCTTTCATTGGGAAAATTAACCGATAGTTGTTACAACATCATCAGTACCGCTGAAATCATATTTCTCCCAGTTTTCCAGTTCAACCTTGATCTGGATTCTTTCAAGGGACTTTACGATGATACGGAAGCGGTAAGACTTGCCGGCCACAAAGCCTCCTGCGGGAGGAGTTACCTTGAACGGCTTAGGTGGAGTATATGTGCCTGTAGGGGTATCAATGCTGAACTTGACAGCCAGGTCTTCAGTCTGGGGAAGAATGAAAAGACCCTTGCCAAATTCAGTATCTTCGGGATGAGCCGGATCATAAACCTTGGGAACAATAGATGTTCCGGCCGATACCGGAAGGGATGCTACAGTCTGACCGGCAGTGATGGTTCCCTTGAGGATATCCAGCGTTGCAGCGGTATGAATTGTGGCAAGAGGGGCTGTTGCATCAACATCATAACCGCCAACCACAAGGTTCTTCACCTTCACCAGATCTTCGCCGAAAGAAGCTTCAGCTTCGGCATTGGCAGCAACCACGTTGAAGTGGAGGGCCGCAGTAAGGTGGGAGAACACCAGGTTGGGGGCATAAGTGGTCCAGCCGGAGCCGTACACTATACGGGCAACGCGTGAATACTGGGAGTTGTAACCCATGTAGCTCACATCCTCATAAGAGATTGGAGCTGTGCACTCGGCCTTTGCCCAGATAATGTCGGCATAACCCACTGACGCCGCAATGGTATAGGTGGTGTCGTTTTCAGTCTGCTTGAGGACAGGCTTGAAGGCGTCGGCATTGTTGGCAAGATTGTCGTCGCTTGCCCTGTACCCGTAGAAGGTGTAGTTATGCGGCCTTAAAGTCTCAAGGGGATAATAGTGAACCCCGTCCACAAACTCGGCAAAAGCGTCGTCACCCTTCTTGGCAACCTTGTTGAAAAGAAGGACGGCGTTGTCAAACTCTTCCTCCTTGGTCTGGTCTCCCTGCAGGGCCCAGTGCTTCATGTCGGCAAGGTCAACGGCAAGGACACCAAACTCTACATCGGTCATGGATGTAAGAGCAGCCTTGGTGGTCTTTACGCTGAAGGTCTCGCCGCCAAACACGATTGGCACAGCAAGGGACTCGTCCACCGCCCAGGGGGCGTCGGAGTAGTCGTCAACAGGCGCCGTTGTGACGGCCTGCTTCTGGCATCCTGCAAAAATTACGGATGCCGCTGCCAGAAAAAGAAATAATCTTTTCATGACTTTTAGAAATTAGTCTTCGTCTGCGCCGATATCGATAGGATCGGTAGCGCTATCCCAAGGAGTGAGCTCAATGGTGATAGCAACGGTCTGGAGGTTGTAAACGGTGAGGTTTACGGTATAGCTCTTGCCTGCAACTGCACCGCCGGGGATCTTGATAATCTCTGTCTGTTCAACCTTCACGGGATTGCCGGCCTGGACAAGGCGGAACATAAGCTCATACTCTTCCTGACCGGGCATCACCATGATGCTCTCTCCAATCTGACCGGAACCAATTACCAGATAAGGAGCAATCTCCTGAGTTCCGTTCATGAGGTAGAACTTCTCCGGGACCGAGTTTGAATTAACGGTAAGTGACTGATCACCTACTGGGCAAAGGGTTGCATAAGCGGGGGAAGTGACGCAAAGGGTGTCAATTCTCAGTTCCGGAAGCTGCTCTGCAGCGGCACCGTTACCATTGATGACAACGAATTTCAGACGTGAAAGCATGTGCTGGAACTTAAGGTTGGGAGTGATGCCCTTACGTACTGAATATGCACTGAAAAGCTTGTTGGGATCAATTGTAGTACCGGAGACCGCCTCTGTACGGCTTGCGCTGGCAAGAAGGATGTCCTGAGTACCGTTAATGTGAACCTGAAGAGAAGTGGGAGTTGCGGTTGAAGGATCAGCAGCGTCGTCTACATAGTAACCAAAGAAATCATATTTCTTGGTGTAGTCATAGTAGAACGGAATATTGCCAGAAGTATGCTGAGGGTCAAACACCTCAATGGCTCCGGCGTTTACGGTAGCCTTTACGTTGTTGATGAGGATGCCGTTCTGAAGGTCAAGCACATTTTCGTTACGCTCTACGCCGTAAACATAGAGGTCCATGCCGTTCTGCCAGGCGTCTACAGAGCCGATTGACTTGGTGGAAATGTTCCTGAGGTTGGAGCCAAAGGTAATGGCATACTTCTCAGTGCCGTCAAAAATCTCGTCCGGATCTACGGCTACGCTGTTTTTTGCGCAGGAGCAAACTGCCATTGCAGCTGCTGCCAGAATGATAAAATACTTTTTCATAATTATTAGTGTTTTTAATCTTGTTCGTCTTCAATAACGTCGGGGTCAATTACCGTGGAGCCGCCTTCCTGCCACTGCTCCAGAGTTACGTTCACATCTACGCGCTCAAGGCCGTAGACTACTACGGTGATAACGTACTGGTATCCGGGCTCAGCAAAATGGTTCTGGGTACCGCCTGTAATATTTTCAAAATTGATGGGATAGTCACGGGGAATGCCGTCCTCAAGGGTTGCGCCTGTCTGGACAAGGGTCAACTTGAGGTTGTAGACAGCATCTCCGGGCATAACCATGATGCTTCCGGGAAGTTCATAATCCACACCCACCGCAGGTGCATGGATTGCATTCTCCGGTGTAAGGAGCACAAGTCCACTTGCCGATGTAATGTACAGGGGAAGGAAAGCAGGAGTGGCGGGGTCAATGATATCCTCCTCGTCAGCGGCGCCTTCGGCAGCAATAATCATCTTGCCGCTTGTCTTGCTCTCAACGGAAAGGCCTGCCAGTGACACCTTAGTGGCCACATCTTCAGTGCCGCTCTTTATCTTGAAGATAAAGCGGGAGAGCTTGTGCTTGAAAACAATGTTGGGCTGGACTTTACGTCTTGCTGCGAAAGCGCTGTAAGCCTTGTCTACAGTTACTTTACTGGTAGCATCGGCAAGGATGTCAAGATCTTTGTGAGCCCTACCCGCCAGGATATCCTGGGTTCCGTTAATTGTGATGTCCACGGAGATTCCATCCTCGTTTACTTCTACGACGGGTTTTCCCTGATTAAACTGGGCAGCGTTGTCTACATAGTAGCCGAAGAAATCATACTTGTTGTTTTCTCCGTAATAGAAAGGCTCCTTGTAGGTAGGATCTGCCGGATCCGTAATGGCAGGATTCCAGAGCTTGATAGCGCCCGAAGATGAGGACTCTGGTGAAGCAGCCTTCACATTGTCCACGAAGGGGGCGTCAAAAACAAGACCGTCTGCGGTCCTTTCAATACCGTAGATGTAAAGGTCTTCCTTACCGCTCCAGGACTCCAGAGCGCCAACACCCTTTGTGAGCTGAACGCTGCGCATGTTGGTGCCAAGGACAAGAGCCACAGGCTCATCCGTGTCCACGGGCTGCTCAACAGTCTTGTTCCCGCCCTTATTGCATGCAAAAAGGCAGAGAACAGCTGGAAGCATTAATAATAAATACTTTTTCATAATATATAGGAACTAATTAAACATCCGGATCAAGTTCAAAGCTGCCGTGGCTGTTGTCCCACGCAGTGAGCGTGACATTAACATCTACCTGGTGCAAGCCATAAACTACTATAGTAACATCATAGCTGTTGCCCTTGTCGGCCACAGCATCCGGTCCTGAATACTTTCCGTCCTCAGGATTCTGTGGTGCAAAATGAATCTTCAGATTATCAACCTTAAAATCACCTCCGGTATAGTCGGCCTGTCCTATGATAAGGGTAAGATCATAAACCTGCTCTCCAGGCATCACCATTACAGGCTCTCCGAATACAGGAATTGAAGGATTGGGATTGACCTGAGGGTCATAGTAAACGGGGTGATGGTTGGCCGGTATGATAACAGGGACGTCAGAGCCCGGATCCGTCGGATCAGGAGTCAGGCCCCAGTGATTGGCAGACTCATCGTTAGTTGCAATGACAAGAGTACCCTTGGTCTTTGACTTGACAGACAGGCTCTTTATCACAACCTGCTGCTCAGTTTCAGGATTACCGGCCTTCACCTTGAAGTTGAACCTTGAAAGCTGGTGCTCAAAAACAAGATTGGGGACCACGCTGCGCCTTGCAGAATAGGCGCTGTAAGCGCGGTCAACAGAAACGCCGGTACCAAGAATATCCTTTGCCGGATCAGTCTTTGCCACCATTATATCCTGCGTACCGTCAATAGTAACGGGAAGTTGGATTGCCTCAGTGGTTGCCGTAGGAACAATTGGATTGGCAGCGTCATCTACGTAGTATGCGTAAAAGCTGTATTTTCGTCCCTCAGCGTAAAAGAAATACTCTTGGGGATTCGGGCTCTGGGGATTGTAAACATAGATAGCCCCGGAGTCTCCGGAATCAGGAGACGACGCTTTTTCATTATTAATCAGGTACGCGTTGGGGTTTGTCCCGTCATAAGGAGCAGAGCCCGGCGCGGGAATAAGGTACTTCCCCTCATCATCACGGCTAAGTCCGTAGACATAGATGTCCTGCGTACCGTCCCAGCTGTCAAGGACTCCATCTCCCTTGGTGGTCACCGTGGCCTCCAGATTGGACCGGAAGGTCACCGGTACAGGAGAAGTGTCGTCAACGGGGACGACGGCTCCTTTTCCGCCGGACTTGTTGCAAGCCAAAGCAAGTATGGCAATTGCAGGGATTAATAGATACTTTTTCATAAACTGTTATTGTGTGGTTATTAAACATCAGGGTCAAGTTGGAAGGAGCCATGCTGGTCTTTCCACGGTTCCATGGAAACGGTACTGGTCACGGTTTCCCTTCCGCGGAAGGAAACGCTTACCTTATATATATATCCCGGCTCTGTCTCCTTGCCAAAGTCTATGGGAACGTCAATGTCCACGGTCTCAGTCAAATGGTAATTGCTCTGTTTTACAGTAATGCGGAGAATATAAGTCTGCTCTCCCGGCATTACCATCACCTCTCCCAAGTCCTTGAACTCTCCGTCAAGGTCAACAGGGCGCTCTGAAACATGACGGAACTCTTCTTCCTCCCAGTACCATACGGGCAAGAATTCAGGATCCCCTATTGGCGTAAAACCGTTATATGCAGCAGCGTCAGGACGGACAACAGCCATTGTTGCCCTGGATCTGGACTCTATTCTGGCATCTGTCATAATGAGGGAATAGACATCGGCCTGCTCCTGGGGCTTTGAATCACGGATTCTGAACATCATCCGGCAAAGTTGGTGAGAGAAGCGCAGAAGAGGGTGTACGCCGTGACGGGCCGACTGGTCTGAATACGCTTCTCCAGGCTCAATGTCAGAGTCCTTTGTGTCCTCAACCTTGTCGGCATAGGCCATCATTACATCCTGAGAGCCGTCAATTGTGACGTCAAATGAAACAGTCTGCGTCTGGGCATCATAGTTCTTTATGCCGATGCCCGCATTGGCCGCATAGTATGCAAAGAAGTCGTATTTTTTAAGATGGACATAGGAGTACAACTGTTTTTCTCCGCCCAGGACTCTGTAGAAGAGGTCCAGCTTGCTGGTCCCCTCCTCCGGTGGCGGCACCTGTTTGTCGTCAATGTACCTTCCTCCAGTAACATCAAGCCCGTCGGCATTACGTTCTATCCCATAAATCCTCAAATCATCCTTTAAGGAGCTCCACGCCTCAACCGGGCCTGTGGCCGACGTTGCGCGGGTTTCCTCCTCAATCTGGATTCCGGAATACAGTACAATTGGTACAAGACCCTCCTGCCCGTCCGTTTCCACCGGACGGGGTGCATTCTGGCAGGACAGTACCATAATGGGCACAGCCACCAGCACAAGGGCCCTTGCAATATGTTCCGTAAACCTAAATATCATTGGTAGCTTCAAATTCTCCTCCGTCCTCCCAGGGCGTGAGGTCTACAAAAACTGCAATATCGCTTTCTCCAAACACCTCAAAGGTGACAGTATATGCCTTTCCGGCCTCAAATGTCTTTCCGGAAGGAAGGGCCAGCTTATGGCGGAGCGGCTCTATAACATTAAGTTCATATTTGGACAAGCCCAGCTCATACTCATAGGAATCCTGTGGTGCAACCAAGAAACAGGCCTTGTCACCACCAAGGATGTGAGTCCTCTCATCCAACTGTGCTTGCTTCTTCTCCTCGTCTTCCACTTCCGACACTGTGGTCACCTGGTCTATCTGGAACGGGTTGCCGTCCTCCATATACAGAGGCAGGAACACTGGATCCCCGTAGAATGAAACGCCAGGCTCCCCGGTACGGATTGCCGCAGTCAGATATGCATTGTTCATGGAACTCAGATTGAGATAATGGACATAAAGCGTCCTCTCACCTTCAGGAGTAACACCGGGCTTAAGCTTGAACTTGAGTTTAACAAGGTCATGCTTCATGTAAAACCTGGGGTTCACCTTTGCGCAGGCTGCCAGATAGCCAAAATTCCATCCTTCCGGAGGTACGGCACGTGACGTCATGATATCCTGGCGTCCGTCTATGCTTATTGAATAGACCAGCGTGGAACTGTTGCTCAGTCCAAGGGAATACTGGGCGGGGGCATCATCCAGGTAGCTGGCAAAAAAGTCATAAGTAATGACGCTGTTCTCTTTTTCAGGATACAAAACGTCTTCCTGCTTTTTGTTTATCCAGTTTACAAGGGAGTTGTCTGTATCAATGACGGCCGTATCCCCTGCCGCAAGGATATCCACGCCGTCGGCTTCCTCAGTCATTTTCCTGTAATCCACCTCTGCATTGGTGGAAACTGCGTAAACCAGGACTTTGTGCCCGTTGAGTTCACTGTACCCATCCACTGACCCGCTGGATTTTGCCGACAATCCCTGCTGTGAATCTCCTATCTCCATGATAACCGGCACAGGAGCCGACGTGTCCAGGTACTGCTCTATAACCATCTCAAATGGTTTATTGCAGCCCTGTACGGCCATTGCCGCAGCGGTCAATGCCAAAGATATGCGTAGTGCTCCTCTCATCATTCAGGGTCCTCAGGTATTACGTCAATGTCCTGCTCCGGGTCTTCAACCCAGATATCCATGCCGTTTGATTCCTCCACTTCCTCTACGCTGATATCAAGGTGAACGGTCTTTTTTATTATAAGGTCTGTCGATGGCCTGGTTATCCGGAACCTGCTGTCAAGACCAACAGGTGTAACAATACCGGCCTCCGCTATCTCAGAATACAGATTTATAGATGCCATCTCCGGTTTCTCCGCCCCTTCAAGCTGGACGGCCACTTCAAGGACGCCCCAGGCGTTGAGAATCTTATTGTTATAAGGGAGAAGAAGACCAAGGCAGGTAGTTGTGCCCGTGTAAATCCTGTCCAGAGAGTCATCAGTGGTATGGAGCTCAAAGATTGTGCGGGCAAGTGAATCCTGTCCAACAGTCTGGTCCAGAAGCTTAATACGGCGAGGAACGCCTACAAGCGCTGCGGCCACCCGCTCTATCTTCACTCTCTCGTCAGAGATGACTATCCTCAGCTGCACATTGATGCGCTGGGAATAATCCTTAACGTCAAATACCAGTGAATCAATTATATTGGTGCTGTCAAAGACTTTCCTGGAAGAGCCAATCCATACATTGGCGGCCGAATCCACCACGGGATAAGGTTCAGAGTAGAGATTCCTGAAAAGCTGGTCCGGATTGTCATCCTTATCCATGACCGGAAGCGCGGCATAAAGGTCCATCAGGCCCGCACTGGAAGTACTTTCAATAAAAACACCGGCATTCATGAACTCATAAGCATTCTTGTGAGTCTGAGTGTCAAAGCCGAAGGTAACACAGTGGTAATCACCGTTGAAAACCTTAAGGGTATCCTTCTTCTGGCTGCCAACGCGTGAAAAGCCGTGAATGGTATTGGTAGTACGAGCCCATGCCACATAGTGGCTGTCCGGCAATTCCGGTAATGACAATTCCTGAACATCGGCATCAAGATTCCTATTCTCATCCTGTCCTTCTTCTCCTTCCTGGTCCTCTTCAGGCAAGTCTGGCCACAATACAGGATTGAAAGCGGTAATGAATGACGCCACAGATTCCTCTCCGTTAGTCAAGGGCACCTGCACGCAAGCCGTCATTATTACGGCAAGCAACACTATATGCGCTAGCTTTCTCATTTGGATTTGTCTTCTGCGTCCTTAAGGGCTTTCTTTTCGGCCTTTAACTCAGCGTCCCTGGCCTTTGCCTGGTTATCTTTGGCAAGCTGCTTTTCAAGCTTGCCCAGCATGGAGGTGAAATCCCTCTCCAGCTTCTTTACCTGGGCGTTCATGTACGCCTTGAGCCTTTCTTTCTGGCCCTGGGAGAGCCTGTCGTCGTTAAGATGCTTGGGAAGGTCCTCTTTCAATATTTCCAAAGATGCCATGTAATCCCTCCTGTAGCTTGCAGGATCCTTGCTGTAAAGCCTCTGCTTCTGTTCTCCGGCATACTCCCAGAACTGGTGGTAGGTGGACATCTTGACGTCGTTGTCAATGTTTGTAATCTTATCCCTGTATACTTCCTTGGAAGGGTCTTCCATCAGGTAACGGTACTGAACGGACTTGCGGCGCCATGTAAACACCGCCCTCACCTCAGTAATCATGGGAAGTACCAGGAACTTGACGTCCTTTTCCGGAACAGCCGTGTAGTGTTTGCTATCCTCTCCAATTGTGAAAGCCTTGTTCCAAGTGCCGATAAGGCCGGCCGACAAACCAAGGTCCAGGTCAATTGCGCCTTTCTTGTACTGATACAGAGGCACCTCGTAACCTGCCGATATGCCTACACCAACGCCATAACCCTGCCATCCGGTTTGCCAGGGTTTCAGGGCATAGCCAAAGAAATCCCCGTACAGTCCAACATAGAAAGCTTTCCATGCATCAGGCTTCTTTCTAAGATTAGAGAACGGCTGGACTTTATCCCAAATTTGTTTCTGGTTCTCATCATAATGGAACCCTCTCTGCTTATGACGGTAATAGTGCCTGAATTCAGGCCTTATGTCCATCATGTTGAATACAAAGAATGGCAGATAGTTATGATATGTGTTCCAGTTGTACTTCAAACCCAGGAGAGCCACGTTCTGGTTATAAACGGAAGGAGTGATGTCAAATGCCAGCTGAAAATTTGGAACTGTAATGAGCCAGTCCATGGCATTTGTCTTGAATGCAAAGCGTTCCACCAGCTCCAATTTCTTGGAACCGGAGCCGGAATCTGACACTTGTTGCGCACTCGCACGTGTATGTAACGCGCACATACACAATGAAATACATAACAGATGCGCCAGGTTTTTACCGCATCTACACATCTTAGCAAACCTTGCTTAACTTACAAAAGTAGTATTATGCTATCAAAAAAACAAATAAAAAAAGGATTCTTTTTTATGCTAAATTATTTTACCCCCCCCCCATAAAAGTCCCTGATTAGCAAGATAAAAAAAAGCGCGGGCCTGCTAAAATCCAGGCCCGCGGCAATGCGTCATTAGTACTACCAGACTAGGTGTAAAGACCTCCGTTTACAGAAATTGTCTCTCCGTTAATGTATGCAGCATCGGCCGATGCAAGGAAACCCACCAGCGCTGCCACCTCTTCCGGTTCTCCAAAGCGGGCAGCAGGGATGTCTTTTTTGAGGGCGGCCTCGTCAAGGCCTTCCACCATATCCGTGCGGATAAAGCCCGGTGCCACGCAGTTCACGGTCACTTTCTTTCTGGCAACTTCCTGCGCCAGGGCCTTGGTTGCGGCTATCATGCCACCTTTGGCGGCAGAATAGTTTGTCTGTCCGGGAAGACCCTTGAGGCCGCTCAGAGAGGCAATGTTTATGATTCGGCCAAACTTTTTCAAAAGCATGGGCTGAAGGACGGCTCTCGTGACATAGTACCAGGAGTTGAGATTGGTGTCTATGACCTTTGACCACTCCTGGGGCTCAAGCCAAATAAGGAGATTGTCCTTGCGCACGCCGGCATTGTTGACAAGAACCTCTATATATGAATCCGGATGTGCCTGTTGCCATCCCTTCAGCGCGGCATCAACCGCTGCGGGATCCGACACGTCAAAGCGGAGGAGTTCCCCGTGGCCTTCAATCAGGTCAAGAGTCTCTTTTGCCGCAGCGTCGTTTGAAACATAGTTGATGAGCACCTCATAGCCCATCTGATATAGTTTTACGCAGATTGCGCGGCCTATTCCGCGGCTTCCGCCGGTAACTAAAGCGAATTTCATACTTTTGGAATTATATAGTCAATGTTTTACAAGTATTAAAGGCGCTCACCGTGGTTCCAAGGATGCCGTGAAGGCCAATTCCCTGCCCAGTGAGATAGAGCCATGGGATAGGCGTGCGCGGCGGAAGGAAGTCTGCCTCTGACAGTTTCCTTATGCCGTAGCCAGGTGCCGTATGGGTGCAGTATTTTTCAATGGAAAGCCCCGGGAGCCGCTGTGCAGCACGCTTTATCATCTCCTCCGGCTTACCCTCTCCAAAACAGACCAGATCCAGGATTCTTGTCTCCTGTTCTCCAAAATAAATCATCAGGGAATCATCCAGGAATATGGCGCTGCTTTGCCATTTCACGCAATCCGGAGCCATAAGGCAATGGACCATGAAAAAGTCCGGTCCTTCCTCAAGACGGGCCAGCCTTTTCAGGTATGCAGGCCTCACGTGATCTTTGACAAGTGAGAATGTTACCGCCGGAGACAGGCTGGAAATCACGGTATCGGCCTTGAAAACGTCTCCGTTTTCACAGATAACGGTCCTGTCCTCAATTGAGGCAACCCTTGCCCCGTAGCGTATGTCAAGCCCCTTTGCAAGGGCATCGGCCAAAACGGCGCCGCCGCCCTTAAGCCTCCATACGCTTTTAAGGTAGGGTTTTACCACATGGTCCAGTTCAAAGTCCGTGCGGGTGTTAAGGCGAAGGAAAGGGAAACCGTCGTCCGGGCCGGCCTGGTACCAGGGAAGGTCCATCAGGTCCAGTTTGCGGAAAAGGATTTCCAGAGGATCTCCAGGCTCAAGGCCGCCTACGGAATGGAAACCCTGTTCACAGGGAATGCCATCCCAGAGAAAAGGCTTCAGGAGACCTCCCGGGCGGTCATCGGCCTCCAGGATGGTCACCTGGAATCCCCTGCGGTCCAGAATTCTTCCGCAGACAAGACCGCCAAGGCCGGCGCCTATGACAAGAACTTTATCAGACATTCCTTACGATAAGGGTGGAGTTGGTTCCGCCGAAGCCGAAGGAATTGGACAGGAAGGTGTCAAAGTGGGCAGGAATGGTCTCTCCAGGGATCCAGAGGTGGCAGGAGTCCTCATCGGCATTCTCAAAGTTGATGTTGCCGGCGATGAAGTCATTTTTCATCATGAGGATGGAGTAGATAACCTCAGACGCACCGGCCATCCACATCTCATGACCAGTCTGGCTCTTTGTGGAAGTGACGGGGACGGTCCTTTCTCCAAGTACGCGGTAAAGGGCCTTAGCCTCATTGGCGTCTCCTACATGGGTGGAAGTGGCGTGTGCGTTCACATAGCCGATTTCCTTCATGTCTATGCCTGCGCGGCGGATTGCCATCTCAAGGGAGCGGGCGGGGCCGTCCACATTAGGAGAAGAGATGTGGTCTCCGTTGGCGCTGAAGCCATAGCCCAGGACCTCTGCAATGATGGGAGCGCCGCGCTTTACCGCATGCTCATAACTTTCCAGAATAACGGTTGCAGCACCGCCGCCGGGGACCAGGCCGTCGCGGTCACGGTCAAAAGGACGGCAGGCCTTTTCAGGAGCGTCTTCCCTGATGGAGAAGGCCGAAATGCCGTCAAAGGAACCGGTAGCAGCCATGTTCACCTCCTGCGCGCCGCCGCAGACAACCATGTCCTGAAGGCCGTTCTGGATAAGGAGGGCGCCAAGGCCGATAGCATGTGAACCGCTGGCGCAGGCGCCGGAAACGGTGAGGTTTATTCCTTTGAGACGGAAGATAACGCCAAGGTTCATGGTAACGGTGGAGTTCATGCTCTGGAATATTGCACCGGCACCGCAAAGCATTGTGTCATGCTTTTCAATAATCTTTGCCACAGACTTGTAAACTGCGTCTGCGGTAGAGTCATTGCCGTAGAGGAGACCCACTTCATTGGCATCCAGGTAATCCTGGTCTATATTTGCCATTTTGAGTGCGTCACGGGTGGCGCAGTATGCATAGAGCGCCGGCTCCGGCATATAAGCGCGCTGGGCGCGGGGCAGTTCCTTTTTCAGGTCCGGCAGCGGGACATAAGACGTAAGGCCGCTGCGGAAGCCCATTTCCTTGCGGACAGGATCCAGGATAATTCCGGATTTTCCGCTGTAAAGTGATTCTTTAACTTCTTCAAGAGTTGTTCCAAGGCAGGACCAGATGCCCATGCCGGTAATTACTACACGATTCATCATAATTCAATTTTGCGGGTGCAAAGGTACGAATATTATTCCGACAATTCAAGCCAACGTAGCTCTGCTACGTCTAGTTCATCCTTAAGTGCGCCGTAGCGGGTGCTGGCCTGCTGAAGTTCCTGACTGCTGAGCGCTCCGGAGGACAGTTTTGCCTCCAGCTCCTGCTTCTCATCTTCCAGTTTTGCAAGGGTCTGCTCCAGGGCTTTGAGCTCTTGCTGTTCTTTGTAGCTCAATTTGCGGGGTCTTGGAGATTCATTCGCTTCGCTCAGAATGACAGTCTTCTTCTTGTTATTCTCCCCCCTTTTGTCATTCTCCCTCTTTTTGTCATTCTGAGGACCCTTTGGGTCCGAAGAATCTTTCTTCCTCTCCGCCTCGTAGTCCTTTATGAACGTCCTGTACTCAGTGTAATTCCCCACGAAGTCCTTCACCACCCCGTCCCCGCAGAACACAAACAGATGGTCCACAAGGCGGTCCAGGAAATGACGGTCATGGGAAACTATAACCAGTGAGCCCTTGTATTCCTGAAGATACTCCTCCAGTATTTCAAGGGTCATAATGTCAAGGTCGTTTGTAGGCTCATCCAGAATCAGGAAATTGGGTTCCTTCATCAGGATTGTCAGAAGGTACAGCCTTCTTCTCTCACCCCCGGAAAGACGTTCCACGGGGTTGTTGAGCATGTCATGGGTAAAGAGGAACCGGCCAAGGAGATGGGTATCATTTACCGTCTGGAGCACCGTCTGGCCGGGCTTGAACTGCATTCCGGACTGGTGATAGTAACCTATCCTCAGAGACTCTCCCGGGTCTACCACTCCGTCCATACTTCCTCCCATTTCCGGAGTCCAGCCGCCGCTTATCAAGTTCAGGAAAGTAGTCTTTCCGGCAGCGTTTCGGCCCACTATCCCTATACGCTCATAGCGCTGGAAATTGTATGTGAAATCCTTGAGGTAACACTTCCCTCCCCACCAGAAACTAATGTTGCGGCAATTGATGACCTTGTTGCCAAGGTATGTGTTCTTGACTTGTGTTTCAGAGAGGTCCACCTTTTTGGTGACGTAACTGTCCTGGGCCCTGTCCTTTATTTCCCAGAAAGCCTGTTTGCGGTACTTTGCCTTGCCGGTGCGGGCGCAGGGGCTGGCGTGCATCCACTCCAGTTCCCGCCTGAAGAGGTTACGCACCTTTTCCGTCTCTGCGTTGTAATTGTCTATGCGCTCCTGCCTCTTTTCCAGGAAGTTCATATAGTCTCCGCGGTAGATATATATGTTGCCGCGGTCCATCTCCATGACCGTATTGCACACTCTGTCAAGGAAATAGCGGTCATGCGTAACCATGAAAAGGGTGCAGCGGGAGTGCTTCAGGTGGGCTTCCAGGAACTCAATGGCGTCTATGTCCAGGTGGTTGGTGGGCTCGTCCATTATGTAGAAGTCCGCCTCGCTGGCAAGCATGCGGGTAAGCGCCACCCGCTTGACTTCACCTCCGGAGAGGTCTTTCATGGGTTTTTCCTTATCCGTGAGGCCAAACTGGTCCAGAAGACGTGTAACCCTGAGTTCATACTGCCAAAGATGGTCCGGATCCAGCTGACCGGTCCACTCAGTGGAATCCTCCATTATTTGCCGGAAAATGGATTTCTCCGGATCATAGCTGTATTCCTGTTCCAGAAATGCTATACGTATATCTTTGAGAAACAGGACCTTTCCGCCGCTGTCAGAGAAGTCCTTCCCCGCCAGGATTCTGAGGAGTGAAGTCTTCCCCGTTCCGTTGGGCGCAATAAGAGCCACCTTGTCTCCCTCGTTAATGTTGAAGTCAATGTGCTGGAATAGGACCTTGGGGCCGTAACTCTTTGATATGTTTTCTATTTGCAGATAACTTGGCATAGGTTGCAAAGGTACGCAAAATCATCGGCAATTCCCATAATGGCGCGATACTTGCTAAGAGGCCTTCCTGGAGGATTTTAGTTATGAAAAAGATAGTTGTCATATTGTGCATGCTCCTGGCCGCTTCCGGCGCCTGGGCACAGAACCATCACCACCATCATCAGCAGCACCACAGGTCAGAGCGCATGGAGCGCGGAGGCCGCCACCACCGCCATAACGATGGCCGTCACCATGGCCGTCACAATATTCCCGACGAGGTTGAATGCCTGGATGAATGGCAGAAGCTCTGGAACGGCTGCCACGTACGTTTACTTGGAAGCAGAGTCTTGGTAGTAAACCGTAACGGTGATACAGTGGTAAGCGGAGACAGGGTATTTCTCACAGCAAACGGTCGTTATGAAGTCAAAAACGGAGGCGTCTGGAGCGTACGTGAGCGGGACGGCGGCTTTACCACCATTTCCGGCATGGATATTTTCTATTGGTCAGAAGGCTTTTACGGCATTAAGGTAGGATCGTTCTGGCGTCTGTATGACGAGGAAGGAGACATGGTAGGCAACATCTGGGGAGAACATCTTACCCTTTACCAAAACAATCTGATCAGAGCAGAACGCAACGGCCGATATTACTACTACGACTGGGAAGGCAATGAACGGAGGTAACCCCTCCGTTTTTGTTTGTATTCACGTGCCGGCGCATCTCTTCAGGACCGGATTGCCGCCTTTCAAGTCTTGATTACGTGCTCTAGCATCTCTTCAGGACCGGATTACCGTGTTTCGGGTCCTGATTAAGTGCTTTAGCATCTCTCCAGGACCGGATTCCTGTTTTTTAGGTCCTGGTCACGTGCTTTAGCATCTCTCCAGGACCGGATTCCTGTTTTTTAGGTCCTGGTCACGTGCTGGAGCATCTCTTAAGGACCTGGTTACCCGGTTTCAGGTCTTGGTCATATGCCGGATTTTTTGCGGCGGCCATAATCTTTGGAATTGAGGAACTGCTTGATAACGTATTCTTGAAGTCCCATAATACGTGCAAGATGACTAGGCGTGACATCATAATTTGCAATTACCTTCACTGCAAGTTCACCTTTTTGTTCCGTTGTAAGTGTACCAAGAGACAAACCGGGATAGTCTTTATTGAGTTGTCTTATGGTGATGTCTTTTGCCTCTTGAAAACTCCAAGTGACTGATTCTCCAACCGATCTGGATATTCTAACAACAGCTTCATATTCTTTAACAAGCGCCGACATATAGTCTTTTACGGCAGGGAACAGATCCAGTATCTTGTCTGTCCTGACAAAACATCCGGGAAGTATGCCAAGCTTGGGATGCAACTCCCAGTCTGCCGGGATTTTTATCCTTGAGCCCACAAACTTCTCAACATCTCTGACTTTCATATCTTTCACCTTAATTCCGCTAATGTATTCTGCAAATTGATTATAAACAAGGTATCCAGTTCCCCATAAATGCCCCATTGGTGTACAGTCCCCCTTCTCATATTTGTTTCTTGCCAGATACACTACCAAATCTCTCAGAGCAAACCTGTCTTCAACAGGAACTAGCGAGAACCAGTAGCTATCTGGAGGAAGGGGGTACCCATCTTCCTTAAGTCGCTTTTTGGTCCTTTCCATAATGAAATAAAAACAGCTTAGACACTGCTCACCGGTACCGCAAACAGCAATGTGAATATGATTTGGCATAAGTTCAAACGCAATAATCTGCACCCCGTATTTCAATGTCAGAAGAGCGATAGTACACATTCCAAAGGCGAACTGTCCAATAGTATTGAACAGATTACCACCAGACCATCCGTCCGTGCAAAGGTGATAATAGCCACGAGGGTAAGAGCGGTACTCTGAGATTTGTTTTTGTCTGGCATCCATAGCAAGATCCTATTAATGGTTAAACAACTTGCTATTTATGCGCTCCGCTCTGCAAAGATCCTAAAACTTATCCGTTTATAAAAGTGTTAAACGTTTATTTTTCAAAAAAGGCCACTGGTATGTCTGTAGAGCCGTTTTAGGACATAAAAACTCACTCAAAATTTGCACTAATTGAACAAAAAAGTGCATTACTCATTATTCTATCACATGGCGGAGCACCTCTGGAGGACCGAATTCCCGCATTTCAGGTCCTGGACAAATGCCGGAGCATCTCTTCAGGACCGGATTGCCAGGATTTAGGGCCTGATCATGTGCTTAAGCATCCTTCCAGGACCGAATTCCCGCATTTCAGGTCCTGGACACATGCTATAGCACTCCATCAGGACAGAATTCTCGCATTTCAGGTCCTGGACACGTGCTGAGCAGTTGTGGAGAATGGGGAAAATCATTATTTTTGCAAACAATTTATGGATAAGAGCAAAATAAAAGTGTGCGTGGGCCTTTCCGGCGGCGTGGATTCTTCTGTGGCGGCGTATCTGCTGAAGCAGGAGGGCTACGATGTGTTTGCCATGTTCATGCAAAACTGGCACGACGCAGACAGCACCCTTCACGGAGACTGTGAATGGGAGGAGGACCGTTTTGTGGCAGAGATGGTGGCCCGTAAAATCGGCATTCCTTTTTATTTTGTGGATCTTTCAAAGCAGTACCGTCAGCGGGTTGTGGATTACATGTTTGAGGAGTACTCAAAAGGCCGGACCCCAAACCCGGACGTGCTTTGCAACAGGGAGATAAAGTTTGACGCCTTCCTGCAGGTAGCGCTCAAGTACGGAGCAGATTATGTGGCTACGGGGCATTATTGCCGAAAGGAGATCCTTCGCTCCGCTCAGGATGACAAGGGGAACGCTCAAGATGACAAGGGGAACGCTCAAGATGACATTTACCGCATCCTGGAAGGGGCGGACCCCAACAAGGACCAGACGTATTTCCTCTGTCAGTTAAGTCAGAAGCAGCTAGCCAGAACGCTCTTCCCTATCGGTGATATCACCAAGCCGGAGGTGCGGCGTATCGCCAAGGAAGCTGATCTGCCATCGGCCGAGAAAAAGGACTCCCAGGGGATATGCTTTGTGGGGAAGGTGGATTTGCCCACTTTCCTTAAACAGAAACTGGAGTCCGTGGAAGGAGATATTGTGGAGGTATTTGACCCGTATTATGCCGATAATGAGCTATACGAGTGGCAGCAGAACACCCTCACAGCCCTTCTGAAGCCCGGGCAAAGCCTTGAACGCACGGTGCGTTACGCCCCGGAGGAAAAGGTGCTTACAAGTGACGGTCAGCCGCTGGGAGAGAGCCCGTACAAAGATATCACGCTCACTGATGAAGATCTGGACAAACTGGCTACGCCTATCGGCTATAATATTGAGTTTCAGACAGAAACCTACCGCAGCGGGAAGCATCACATCAAAAAGACCCGCTACAAGGAAAACCCTTACGGACGCATCGTAGGCCGTCACGAGGGTGCGCAGTTCTATACTATCGGCCAGCGTAAGGGCCTTGGCGTTGGCGGCCATGCAGACCCGGTTTTTGTGATTGCAACTGACACTGAAGCCAACCGCGTGTATGTTGGAGAAGGCCATAATCACAAGGGCCTGAGCAGATTCTGCCTTAGAGTAGACCCTTCAGAGGTGCACTGGATTCGTACAGACCTTGCCATGCAGCCCGGGGAATCCCGCAGGTACCGCGTCCGCATCCGTTACCGCCAGCCGCTCCAAAGCGCCACGCTCCTTATGCGTGAATCCGGGCTCTACATCCTCTTTGACCAGCCACAGCGCGGAATCTCCCCCGGCCAGTTTGCCGTGTGGTACGCTGAAGATGAAATGCTTGGCAGCGGGGTTATCTCCAGATGAAATATATCCTGAATTCTTGCACGGATGCGCACTGGAACATGGCGCACGATGAGTTCCTTCTGGAGGGGCTCACGGAGACGGTGTTCTGCCTGTGGCAGAATGCGCCGGCGGTGATTATCGGCCTTAATCAAAGCGCGTATGCAGAGGTTAATCTTCCTTACCTGAAAGAGCACGGCGTTACCCTGGCGAGGCGCGTGACGGGCGGCGGGGCCGTGTATCATGACCTTGGAAACCTCAACTACAGCATTGCAGGGCCCGCACGGGAAGTGGAGAAGTGTTATGATTTGATGGCCGATGCCTTACGGCTGTTAGGCCTTCCCGCGCAGCGCACCGGCCGGAACGATATTCTTGTGAACGGCCTAAAATGTTCCGGCTGGGCCAAAAGGCTGTCCAAAGGTCGAATGATGATTCACGGAACGCTGCTTTGGGACGTGGACTTTGATGCATTGACACAGGCCCTGGCCGTTCCGGGGAGCAAACTTTCCGCTGCGGGTGTGGCCTCCGTCCGCAGCCGTGTCTGCAACCTAAAGCCGCTTCTTCCTCAGTTCAAATCACTGGAAGAATTCAAGCAGGCACTACACGAAGCCCTAGCCGGAGCCGATGAAGAAATACGCCTCACAGACATCCAGAAGGCACAAATCACGGATGCAGCAAGCCGGAAGTTCAGCACATGGGAGTGGAACTTCGGCCATTCCCCCGCAACCGAATTTGAATGCACACGCAAGTTCCCCTGCGGCACCGTTACCGCACATTATACTCTCACGCACGGCGTTTTCTCCTCACTTGAATTCACCGGAGATTTCATCGGCAACCGTCCGGCCCAGGAACTTGCGGTAGAACTCCTTGGCAAACGTCCTGAAGCAATCCTTCTAGAGCCAGTACCGAACTTTTTTGACAATCTATCTCAACAAGATCTGTATTCTCTCTTTCAAGCATAGCCGCCAATCCATTTATATGGCTTATAAGACCGTTTTTATGGATTCGCGGCATCAAAAAAGGCAGAATTCGCCAAAATCCTTGCCGCCAGTACACACAGAAGGCGTATAATGCGGTTTTTCTGGATTGGCGGCAAATTGGCTAGAAGGAAGAGAGCGTTTCTTTCAGTATTTCAGCCACAGTAGGGTGCGGGAAAACAACGGAGAGCAGTTCCGGAACGGTCAGGCCCTTCTCCACGGCAATTGCAGCGGCCACAATAATCTCTGAGCAGGGGTTTCCCAGCATGTGGACGCCCACAACCACTCCGGCAGCATCCACAAGCACCTTACACAGGCCTTCTCCCCTCTCGTTCTCTGCCACAAATCGGCCGGAATAGGCCATGGGAAGTTTCAAAACCCTGACGTCAGAACCGGCTTCCTGCTCAGTGAGCCCCACGCCGGCAACTTCCGGATTTGTATAGACTATGCCTGGGATTGCCTTGTAGCTCATTTCAGCGGGCTGGCCCAGCATATCGGCAACGGCAACCTCCGCCTCACGGGAAGCAGTGTGGGCAAGCATGGAAAAGGCGGTGACATCGCCGGCAGCCCAGACGCCGGGGACGGAAGTTCGCATGTGAGAATCCGCCACAACGCCGCGTTCCACGGAGACGCCTATGTTTTCCAGGCCGAGGCCCTTCACGTTTGCGCGGCGGCCGACGCTCAGCAGAATCTTGTCTCCATCGGCCCTGCAGGTCTCCCCTTCCGGAGTCTCAAAAACTACGGTCTGGCCTTCTACCGCCACCACTTTGCAGCCCAGATGGAACTCCACGCCCTTTTTGGCGTACTGCGCCTGGAGCATCGCCGATATTTCATTGTCCATGGGCCCAAGTATTTTTGGAAGCATCTCAATGACAGTGACTTTTGAGCCCGCCGAGTTAAAGAAAGAGGCAAACTCCATCCCAATGACGCCGCCGCCGATAATAACCAGTTTCTCCGGAATCTCCGTCAGGCCCAGTATCTCACGGTTTGTGACAATGGCCGATGATTCCGCCAGGCCCGGAATGGGAGGGACAACTGCCGATGAGCCCGTGCAAATGAGAAGGCGGGCCGATTCATACCTATTCTCCCCCGCCGTAACGGCAAAGCCGCCCGGAATCGGGCCTTCAATGAAAGCGGCCTCACGGACCACCTCCACCGCCGCTTCTCTCATGCGGACGCGGACGCCTCCTACCAGCTTTTTCACTACCTTTTCTTTACGCTTCATGACGGCTGGAAAATCCATGGAAGCATCTGCAACCCTGACTCCGTATTTATCGGCATGGAGGGCGCTGTCCAGCTGCTTTGCGCTGTACAAAAGCGTTTTTGTAGGGATGCAGCCTTCATTGAGGCATACCCCTCCAAGCTCGTTTTTCTCAAAGAGGATTACGGACATTCCGCCTTTTGCCGCTTTTTCCGCCGCTACGTAACCGGCGGGGCCGCCGCCAAGAATTGCAAGATCAAACATGAATATACGTTTTAGTGTTCACGAAGATACGAATTATTTACTATATTTGTGAAAATATAAACTGTAAACGAATGGCAAAGAAAGCTATTGGGTGGACAATCACCCTGATTATCCTGGCGGTTTTAGCCGGATTTGGATACTTCAAGTATCTGTGGGTGTTCTCTGACGGCACCAAAACCGGAGAACTCAACTCTCTCACTTACACCGGATACATCTTCAAAACCTATGAGGGAGAGATTATCCTTACAGGTTACGGCACTAAAAACGCCCAGGGCACCGTCCAGTCCAAGAATTTCAAGTTCTCTGTATCAAACAAGGAAGTGGCCCAGCAGCTTACCAACCTCACCGGTTCAAAGGTAACCGTCCACTACAAAGAGTACAAGGGCGCACTCCCCTGGCGCGGCTATGAAAGGGCCGTGGTGGACAAAGTGACCCTGGAGCCAGGAACCATAACTTTAGAGGACCCTTTCTTCCTGTAACAGAATGAAAAGACTTGTATTTATACTGTGCACTGTCCTTTCGGGCAGCGCACTTTTTGCTCAGAACCGCGTCATTGACGTGCGGGAGGCCCATCCCGGCAAAGACCTTACAATGGAAGAGGCTATCTACCGCGGCGTAGGCTACAGCCGTATTCCCAGGGACAAGTATCCGGAAGCCCCTTCCAAAGGAATAGGCCGATACACCATCTTCCAGGATGAGTACAGCCTTTTTGCCAGGGACAACATGGCGGACAGTACCGTTGCCATAGCCACCTCCGATGATCCCGGCATTGTATATGGCCAGACCGTAAGCCGTAATGAATTCGGCATTGATGCCGGCTGGTATGTATCTCCGGATTCTTCCCTGGTGGCCTTCTATCGCAAGGACCAGTCAAAGGTGAGTAAATTCCCGCTTCTGGACATCAGAACACGTACTGGAGAACTCAGGGAAATATACTACCCCATGAACGGGATGGCGTCGGAGGTGGTTTCCGTTGGCGTTTACAGTTTCCTCAGCGGCAAAACCGCCTGGCTCAAAGTGACTGATTTCAGCACTGAAAGGTACATAACCAACCTGTCCTGGAGCCCTGACAGCAAGTACATTTACGCCCAAGTAGTAGACCGCAGCCAGCATAAAATGAACCTCAACCAGTACAGGGCAAGCGACGGCAGTTTTGTGCGCACTGTCCTGAGGGAAGAAAACAAGGCCTGGATAGAGCCGCTGGACCCCATCTGGTTCATCAAAGGCAAAAAGGACCGCTTCATATACCGCACGGACAACCGTGACGGCTACCGCAACCTCTACATTGTGGACACACTCGGCCGGATAAGCCGCCTGACAAAAGTGGACGCAGACGTAAGTTATGTTGGCAACGACGGCAAGTACGTTTATTATACATCGGCCCAGGTGTCACCGGTGGAGAATCACCTTTTCAAGATAGACATTAAGGGCAAAAAGGCGGAGAACTTGACTCCGGAGCGCGGATGGCACAACATTATTATGGCCGATGACTGCCTCTGGTTCGATGACATATACTCCAATGCCTCCACGCCTTTGAAACTTCTTACAAGAAGCACCAGCGGAAAAACCAGCAAGCTTCTTTTTGAAGGCACAGACCCTCTTGAGGATTACGCCTCATGCAAGGTGGAGTTTGGTGCAGTTCCGTCTGCAGATCCGGCATTTGAGAATTATTACAGGCTAATTTATCCCAAAGATTTTGACCCTCAGAAGAAGTATCCTCTCATTGTATACGTTTACGGAGGCCCTCACAGTCAAATGGTTACAGACTCCTGGCTTGGAAATATCAGGATGTGGGAAATGCTCATGGCCCAGAAGGGATACCTGGTTTACGTGCAGGACAACCGCGGTACCCAGAACCGTGGTGCAGCTTTTGAGAAGGCCATCAACCGCCAGTGCGGCAAGGCAGAAATGGAAGACCAGATGGTGGGTATCAGGCGCCTGATGGAACTGCCTTATGTGGACTCTGAACGCATTGGCGTCCATGGCTGGAGTTACGGCGGATTCATGACCATCTCTCTAATGACTAACTACCCTGAAGTGTTCAAGGTGGGTGTAGCCGGAGGTCCGGTCATAGACTGGAAGTGGTATGAGATTATGTATGGAGAACGCTACATGGATACGCCAAAGGCCAATCCTGAGGGCTTTGAGGCTACTTCACTGATTAATAAAGCAACAAATCTCAAGGGACACCTGCTGATATGCCAGGGCGCTATTGACGACACCGTGGTGTGGCAGCACAGCCTCAGCTTCCTCCAGGAATGCATAGACAACGGGGTTCCCGTAGACTACTTCCCCTACCCTGTGGCAAAGCACAATGTTTTTGGCCGCAACCGCATTCACCTTATGGACAAGGTGACACAGTACTTTGAAGATTACTTATAATCAGTTGGGGAAACTCATTTCTGAGATTGTATCAAACTTGAAGTGGAAATAAGCCTCTGACGTTCTCACATCAACATTGATTGGTCCGTCAGGGGCTATGCCATGTACAGATGCATAGCCGGTGAACTCTTTGCCGATAGCAATCTCATCCCCGCCCTGCATATAGAAAGTGACTTTGGCTGATGGCAGGCCGGAAAAGACGTAAGCCATATCATCATCTATCTCTGTGTGCACCCCTTCCAAGTCTATCCTTACCATATAGTCATCCTTGAGCGGATTTGGAATTGCATCATAAAATGTCATGTTCCACTTGTCTGTCTGGTGAGACATGTAGCTTACATGTATCCAGGTTGCCGGCGGGAATACCATCAGTGCATCTGACTCTGTAGGATAGAAACAGGATTCCGGGACCTTGTTGGTCTCATAGCTGGGAACAAAAAAATCTCCGCACGCTACTGCGCAGAGCAAAGACAAAAGTATAGCAAATCTTTTCATAATTCAGTTCAATCAAAACTAAAATGCAAAATAACTAAAAAATTTGGCGTATCCCAAATTTTTATCTATCTTTGCACTCCACAATGAGGGCATAGCTCAGTTGGTTTAGAGCGCTTGCTTGACAGGCAAGAGGTCCGCAGTTCAAATCTGCGTGTCCTCACAGGTGAAAATCAGACACTTACGGAAACGCAGGTGTCTGATTTTGTTTTATTGGGGCGTGAAAGTGTCGCAGGTCAGACCGTAAAGCGTTGCGGGTCTCTATCCGTAGCGTCGCCGGTCTGCAAAAACGGCTGGACCCGCGACGCTATTTGCCGTGTGAGCCCGATTTGCGTTGCAGGTGACGGCAAAAACGCAGACCTGCGACACAACGCTGCCAGACCTGCTACGATGTAATGAGGGGCCTGCTACATTTTGAGACAAGACATGCCACATCCACCATGACACCTACTCTGGATCGGAGGCGGGGTGGACATTTCGCAGGACGAAAATCTTGTAATCAATTAATCTCCTTATCTTTGCAAAGATTATCATTGATATACTAAAAAATGCTTTTTCTGCGGCTCTCAAAATGTGGTCAAGAATTGAAAATGAGACGTTTACATGATTGTAAGCGTCTCATTATTCTTTTACAGGGCGTACCGATTGGCCATTGCAGCGAAGACCAGTTTGATCTGTTTTATAAACCCCAGTGGAACCGGACGGATAGTAGCTGATATCGTAGGCATTGGCGGCATAAGACAAGTACATGTCCGATGCCCATATATGTCCCTCATACCCCACGCCTATTGGACCGTCCAAAGATAAAGAACTGGTGCATCCAGATGCCGGCAGGAAAATGGAGTGTCCGCTGGGGCCGGTCACCAAAGCTCCCACAACGTTGTTTTGCGTAGTCCAAAGCCAAGTGCAGTTGTTCCGCAGTTCATTGATTTCCGCCCATGTGGGTGTTCTCCATCCGGCGCCCCAGTTTACAGTGGCGGCGTCATCCTCCGGCTCCAACCTGGACAAACCCTCATAATCGTACTTGAAGAGTGTGTCTTCCGTTAGCGAACCCCATTTGTAGGTATTCCAGGTATATGTACTCTTTGGCTCCGTCTCTCCCCAGGCAAGATAATAGCCGAATTCTTCCGGGGCCGACGCGCCCACATTGCAACTGGCCCACTTAACGGAAAGACCCAGGTCCACTGCTTTGGGATGGCCGGAGGCGGGATCTGAGGATTGCTCTTCATCGTCCTCACCAATGAAGATATCGTCTCCGCCATCCCACGATGTCAGCGTAATGTCTAGCTGAATAGTTTCCAGATTATATACTGTGAGGTTGACAGTATAGCTCTTACCCTTTTCTGCGCCGCCAGGAATGGAAATCTCCTGATTCTGAGAGACATGGATGCCATTCTGTTCCAACTCGAAGGTGAGTCCATAGGTCTGATCTCCCGGCATCACCATAATGCTTTCGCCAACGGCATGCGTGCCACTTACCAGGTATGGCTCCAACGGGGAGCCTGCGTTGGTCAGCGGCAGCATGGAAGCTGTACCGCTGGAAACCAGGCCGCGATTCTCCCCTGCGATGGTCAGTGTACCTTCTGTCTTTGAACTTACGCTAAGGCTTGTCAGGTATAGCGGGTCCACGCCAGTACTGCCTGCTATCACGTTGAATACCAGACGGCTGAGCATATGCTCGAACTGCAGCCTGGGCTGAATCTCTCCCCTGCGCACAGCATACGCACTGTATAGACGGCCAGCCGGAATATCGGCCGTAGCTGCAGACTCTCTGTCTGCATAGCCCAGCAGGATGTCCTGCGTACCATTAATCTTCAACGGAAGACAGATAGAACTACCGTCATTTACAGGCGTCTCCTCTCCAGGAACGAAGGCGTCGTCCACAAAGTAGCCGAAGAAATCGTAATTAGCAGTATAGTCGTAGAAGAATGGAATTTGCTCTGGGGCATGGGCCGGATCATAAACCTCCAGAGATCCTTCCGGACCTGACATAGGGGCAGCAACAGCCACATTGTCAATCAGGACAGTTCCAAAACTGCCGTCTTCATTGCGCTCTATGCCATAAATATACAACGTCTGTGAGCTGTTCCATTCCACAACAGAGCCATTGCCCTTGGTTGGGTTAGTTGCAACCACATTCGTTTTAAAAAGCACCGGTACCCGCCCGTCTGCAGCATCCGTTTCCGTCCCAACCTTCTGGCAGGAAACCAGCCCGGCAAGGCAGAAAAGGACTGCATATAAGGATATAAACAAACTTTTGTTCATATAAATCGGCAAGAGTTCCGTTCAAATGCTTATCACTGAAATCTTTGTAAATATAAGAAAAAGTTTCTGATAAAAATGGACTTTTATTCAGGCTCCTCCATGAACGCCTCGCTTTTCAGAAAGTCTAGATTTTCTTTTATCGAACTGTAATAAGCAGATGAGGGATCCGCAACAGCAAGATATTTCTCAAACCACTCTACTGCCCGTTTGTAATCCTTCTTGACCTGATAGCTATACCCTATAGCAGATAAAGCGGCCGTAAACTTAGGGTTATACCGATAGGCTTCTTTATAATTTTCAATGGCTTTATCCCATACTCCGCGCCGATAATAGCAAGAAGCATATTGCTGATACATCCTTGACATCATGGAAGGATCAGGGAGAAGCATTTCATACACCCTCTCAAGCCAGGGCTGCACTTCTTCTTCGAAGGAAAGAAAACCTTCAGCCTTAACTGCGGCAATGGAATAGGCAAGGTCTACTTTTGAAGAGTCCATCTGCCAGGCGCACAACAATTCTCGCTCGGCTTTGTCCAACTGTTCTGTATGCCAGTAACTTTGCCCCAGATAATAATGGATGGGATACACATCGTTCCCTAAATCTTCCTGTCGCTGAAATGCTTCAATGGCCGATTCATAGTCATTCTTCCTATAAAAGGCAAGGCCTTGGAGAGGAGCGATAACGGTATTGTCCGGATTTCTGGCCAGGAAAGAATCGGCAATGGAGATGGCCCCGTCAAAGTCTTCATCTTCCATAAGGATTCCCATGGCCTTACTGACTACCGCTTCGTTATCTGGTCTATAAACCAATGACCGGCGATAATACCAAAGGGCCGAGTCCCCCTGTTCCATTTTCTGGAAAGCATCACCGGTATAAGAGATTATGGCAGGGATGGAGTCCTGCGCAAGGATATCATGTGCCACCGAAATGCAGTCAATAAACTGTTTCATCCTAAAATTCAGTTGCATTTTCCTGATTTTATACACGATATTTCCCGGCGCGCAAAACGAAAGGGAGTCGTATAGATGTGCAGCTTCGGAGTACTTGCCCATTTGGAAATAACAGTCAGCCAACTCCGACAACAGTTCCTCGTCAAATACTTCGGACTTTTCCAATGATGTCAGTTTCTCAATGGCAGCATCTGTTTTATAAACACTTTTCAGATACCGGACATCTGCAAATGTCTTAGTTCGTAATGAAATGGAATCTGCCTGCTGAGCATGGGCCATAATTGCCACGCCGAAGAAAATGCAGACTCCGACCCAAAAACATATACTAAATTTACGCATAACCCTAATTAATAACCAAAGATATCTTCCGGCTTAAGTACTTCAACCGTGCCCAGAGTCCGGAGATAGTCCATATCAAAATCTGATATCTTTCCTACGATACCAAAAACTTGATGGGGACTCTTTATCAAGGCTTCGTATGTTGAAAGAATATCATCCATAGTCATCTGGCCGATTCTATCATAAATATATTTATCTGACGTAGAATCCAATCCCAACTGACGGCAGTTAAGATAGGCAGTCAGAATCTCATCTCCAGTTAGCCGCTTCGCCCTAATACCATTGTCCAGGGCTTTTTTAGCGTTATCTAAACGGACTTGAGACTGGATTAGACTGTCTGTAAGGGAGCAATCTGCAATAATAGCACTACGCAGTTTATCATTTTGACATCCCATATCTGTATAGAATCTATAATACTCATTTAGATTGCTTGGAGACTCTAATTGCGACCATACAACATATGCAAGCCCTCTGCTTGTTCTCAATTCATGCAAGCTATACATTCCATAATACTTATTAAAGAGTTTTACCCCGGGCGCATGACTAATGTCAAAGGACTCTCCTGTGCAGACTGAGCGGATATAATTGAATTGACGGGAATCAAAGTCTACCAAAAAGACCTTCGACGCAGTCAGGGCTTGTTCCTGACAATAAGTGGGAGAATACTCAGTAAGGTTCTCTGCGTTGTAACGGCTCATAAATGACAGGACCTCATTTTCTTTATCAGGCCCATAGTATAGCAGCGTAGGCTGTGAAGACCTTAATGTTTTTAGTGATTCAAACAGATCGGCCGACGTAAGCATTCTCACGGAATAATTGTCAATAGTAGTCTGCTTAATGTAGTCTGGCCCAAATTGTATATAACGACGAAGCGCCTTATAGAGCTTTTCTTGGCTATTCTTATCTGACTCTCTGGACCGTAGCAAATCCTCTTTCTGGCTCAAAAGAATCTGCTCGTCGGCCTGTGGAGAATCAAAAAAAGTTTCCACGATGTCGAGAGCCTGCGAGATATTCTCACTTAATCCACTCACGACCAACTCACTATAAGCGTCTTCTACGGAAAATTCATAGTCACAAGCCAAGTTATATAATTGCTTGGACAGATCCTGATTTGAAAGGGTAGCCGTTCCCAAATAACTTAAATAATCAGGCAATATCTCCAGTTTGGGATCGTTTACTTTTCCTATATTATAACGAAGCGTTATTTTAGCTAAAGTGTTCCGTTCATTTCTTTTGTATAATAACTCAAGACCATTACAGTCCATTACGGTCATGTCCGTTTTAAAATCAGGGAATACGGGCGTTATCGGCTTGATTTTAGCATCAACAATCTCCTTATAGAAAGCACTCTGCTCATTATCATTCATCTCTATGGGCGTAATGATTGGAGAATCAATCTTTTTCAACGGATTGTCACCTTGTCTTTTGTAGACAATTGCAACTTTGTCTTTGTCCAAATATTGGTTCACCCATGAAACGATATCATCTTTGGTTAAAGAAGCAACTCTGTCCCCACGCTTAATGACGCTATCCAACGGGATGCCCCCAACAAAAGATTCTACATACAAAGATGCGCGATCCCAGTTTGATTCCAACGCCGTCATATTGGACCGAGACCAGTTCAATTTTGCAGCATCAACAAGATCCTTTGAAAACGTCCCCTTACGTAGCACATCCGTTGCATCCTGCACTTTTTTCAAAGTTTGTTCCAATGTTTCTCCCTTTTTCGGTCGGAATTGTATATTAAAAACGGATTCGTCTACAGCCATATTAAAAATGCCTGTCCATATCCCTCCAATCTGCTGGTTTTGAACAAGTCCTTCATCAAATATGCCACACATATTATTCTGCAGAATGGACGAAACGACCTCTGCTATTTCTCCCCCTTCTACAATATGACCGGGAATACGCCATCCCATTATGACATACTCGTCATTAGGGCCAACCACATCCGCCTGGGCCGGGGATGTGATTGTCTGTGATTTATAATGGGGACGTTCCTGATGCGGTGCTGCTTTCCATGATCCAAAATACTGCTTGATGACACGGACTGCATCGTCAGGATTAAAGTCTCCCGAAAGGCATATAGCCATATTGTCCGGAACATAATAGCGTTCTTTCTGCTCCCTTATAGCCCTGATAGAAGGATTCTTCAAATGTTCCGGCTTGCCCAAAACTGTTTTTGTTCCATAGGGATGGTTTGGGAACAAAAGAGAATATAAAGTATCCACAACTCTTTGTCCATCACTTGTCATATTCATGTTGTACTCCTCATAAACAGCTTCCAGTTCCGTTGGAAATCCACGGAATACGGCATGTTGGAAACAATCCGACTGGATTCGTGCCCAGTTTTCCAACTGATTGGAGGGGAAATCCTGTACATAAAAAGTTCTATCTTTTCCAGTGAACGCGTTTGCACCGCAGCCGATGGCACTATTCACCCCCCAATATTCCTGCGGGGCAGCATATTTTGAGGATTCGTAGCTAAGAGAATCAATCTGACGGTACAGGTCCAAACGTGCCTGCTGGTCCGTCAGTGTCCTATAAACCTCGTACAAAGAATCAATCTTGTCTAAAAGGGGTTTCTCGGCTTCATAATTCAAAGAGGATAATCTTTCTGTTCCCTTGAGCATCATGTGTTCCAGATAATGGGCTAGTCCGGTATTATCATCCGGATCATCCATATTGCCAACCTTCACTGCAATCATAGACTGAATGCGAGGTGCCTCCTTGTTGACGGTCATAAAAATCTTGAGACCGTTATCCAGTGTACACATTTTTGTTTCCAACGGATCACCTGGGACGGTTTCGTAGTGTACTCTGTCACACGATACTGATAAAATGGCGGCGAGAATGGTCATCACCACAAGGTGGGATAAATGCATTTTCATTATATTGGTTATTTAGTTTTCTTAAAATAGTAATGCAAAAATAAAAGGAAAATGTCTAATATACAAGCACTTATGTTGTGACCGGAAGGCAGGCGTGGAGAGCGTTTTGTTTAAAACATTGACAGACAGCTAATTACAATATTTCCTCCCAGCCGAACCGCCGGGAGGAAATATTGTAAAACGGTAATAATCAATAAGTTATTAAAAACGAGACACTGAGCAGTAGTTGGGCTGCAGGGGCTAGGGCGGCCGGAGCAGGGAAATGTTAGTTCTCCAGGCGGGACTTGGCGTAGTCCAGCGTGAGGGTGAAGACCTTTTTGCGGGAGGAGGGGGCGTCAAACATGGCGTCTCCCATTATTTTCTCACAGATGGAACGGAGACCGCGGGCGCCCAGCTTGTTCTTGATGGAGGTGTCCACAATTAGGTCAAGCACCTCCGGCTCAATCTCCAGCTTCATGCCGTCAATCTCAAACAGCTTCTGGTACTGGCGGATGATGGCGTTCTTGGGTTCAGTGAGAATACGGCGGAGTGAGTCCCTGTCCAACTGGTCCAGGTAGGTGACCAGGGGCAGCCTGCCAACTATCTCCGGAATAAGGCCATAGGCGCGCAAATCCATGGCGTCTACGTACTGGAGGAGATTATCGGCCGAAATCCTCTTCTTTTCCTCTGCGTTAAAGCCTATGATCTGGGTGTTCTTCCTGAGGGCGATATGCCTCTCTATGCCCTCAAAGGCGCCGCCGCAGATAAAGAGGATGTTTTGGGTATTGACGTGGATGAACTCCTGCTCCGGATGCTTGCGGCCACCCTTTGGCGGCACGTTTACTATGGAACCCTCAAGGAGTTTGAGCATTGCCTGCTGCACGCCCTCTCCGGAAACGTCACGGGTGATGGAAGGATTGTCACTCTTACGGGCAATCTTGTCTATCTCATCTATGAACACAATACCGCGCTCTGCCTTTGCAAGGTCAAAATCCGCCTCCTGCAGAAGACGCGTGAGAATGCTCTCCACATCTTCTCCCACGTAACCGGCCTCTGTCAGGACAGTTGCGTCCACAATGGTGAACGGTACGTCAAGGAGTTTGGCTATGGTCCTGGCCAGCAGAGTCTTACCTGTTCCTGTAGGACCCACCAGGAGAATATTGCTCTTTTCAAGCTCTACGCCATCAGAAGACTTTTCCACAAGGTTGTGCTGAACCCTCTTGTAGTGGTTGTATACCGCCACTGCCAGCACTTTTTTGGCGCGGTCCTGGCCAATCACGTACTGGTCCAGATACTCCTTGATTTCCTTAGGCTTTGGAGCCTTGCCCATAGCCTCCGGAGCGGCGCTATGTGAAGACGATCCCTCTATCTCCCTCACATAGTCCGCAGCAAGTTTTGCACAGTCACTGCAGATAAACCCGTCCACGCCCTGGAGCAGGAAAGGGACCTCTGCGTCCGGCCTGCCGCAGAACATGCAATGATTATGTGTCTTTTTGGAAGCCATTACTAGCGTTTTGTAAGGATTTCATCCACCATGCCGTATTCAAGGGCCTCAGTGGCGCTCATCCAGTAATCACGCTCTCCGTCGGCAGCAACCTTTTCATAAGGCTGGCCGGTGTGGGAGGCTATGATATTGAAAAGTTCCGTACGGGTTTTCTCAATCTCCTTTGCAGCGATGAGAATTTCCGTAGCCTGACCCTGGGCGCCGCCAAGAGGCTGGTGAATGAGTACGCGTGAATGAGGAAGAGCACTGCGCTTTCCCATCTCCCCTGCGCACAGGAGCACTGCTCCCATGCTGGCTGCCATACCGGTGCAGACGGTTGCCACGTCCGGCTGAACCAGCTGCATGGTGTCATAGATTCCAAGGCCGCTGTGTACCTGACCGCCGGGGGTATTGAGGTACAGGGTAATATCGGCCGATGAATCCTGAGACGCCAGGAAAAGGAGCTGGGCCTGGATGATGTTTGCAACATCGTCGTCAATGGGAACGCCAAGGAAGATAATACGGTCCATCATCAGGCGTGAGAACACATCCATCTGTGCCACATTCAGCTTACGCTCCTCCGTAATGGTAGGATTGATGTATCCGTCATACACGGACGAATAACGAGAAAGGGTCATCGAACTGATGCCCCTTCCCTTCACTGCAAATTTATTGAATTCGTTCATAATCAAATCATTTGTCATCCTGAGGACTTCAGTCCGAAGGATCTGTAAAAAGATTCTTCGCTGAGCTCAGAATGACAGGTGATTATTTAAGTTCACGGAATTTCTCCATGGAGATTTTCTTGGTCTGGAGGGTTACCTCCTCACGGACCTTGGCAATGGCGGCGTTGTCCTCGCACTGCTCTTCAAGGCGGCGGTACTGATTCTGGTCCTGCAGAACATTCTCTGCCGATGATTCAATCAGGTTCTGGGGAACACCTGCCATTCCGTACATTGCGTACTGATAGGCCACATAAGAAAGAGCTGCTTGCTTCACATCCTCACGGGTGACCTTGAGGCCGAACTTACCCATGATGTAGCCGCGAACCAGCTGCCACTTGAAATCCTCCAGGAATGAAGGGAACTCCTTCTCCACCTGCTCCTGGGAGAACTTGCCCTCATTCACATAAACGAGCCACCTCTTGAGGAAAGCCTCAGGAAGTTCCAGGGCGGCCTTATCCATGAAGTACTTGCGTACGTCTGCGCCAAAGCGGTAGTTAGCCTCCTGCTCATGCTGAGCCTTGATGCGCTCCTCAATCTTTGCATCAAACTGCTCCTCTGAGGTTACTGCACCCTCACCGAACATCTTGTCCCAAGTCTCCTGACCGGATTCTGCTGCCACAAAAGTCTTGACATTGACCACGGTGAACTCAAACAGAGGATTCAGGTTTGCAAGCTGGGCCTTGTCCACCTTGAGCATGGCTGCACGGTCTGTCTCATTGGTGAATGCAGCGTTGACGTCTATCTGGAACTTGTCTCCAGCCTTCTTGCCAAGGAATGCGCCGCGGGCCTCCTCTGCAACATTGGAAATGGAAACGTATACGCCCTCTGCCTTATGAGCCTCATTTGCGATGTCTGCCACAATGTAGTCATTCTCACCAGCCTTAGTGCCCTCCTGGAGGGAACCATACTGCTGGAGCATCTGCTCACGGGTAGCCTTGCGCTCTGCTGCTGTAATGTTGATGTCATAGTAGACAACCTTGTCTTCCTTATTGACCTCAAAGTTAATCTCCGGAGTCTGGGCAATGTCGAACTTGAAAGTGAAGTCCTCACCTGCCTTCCAGGAAAGCTGAGGCTGGTCCTCTGAGGGCATAGGTTCTCCCACTATGCGCACCTTCTCATCTTTGATGAAGTTATCAAGAGCATCTCCCACCATGCCGTTTACACTCTCGTAAAGGGCCTGGTCTCCGTACATGCGCTGAATCATGCCCATGGGGGCATTACCACGACGGAAACCTTTAAGATCCGCCTTTGCGCGGTACTGGTTGAGGCGCTTTTTCAGCGGCTCTGCGTAATCCGCTGCTGCAATCTCGATGGTAACCTGATAGTTCAGGGCATCGGGCTGGATTTTAGTTATATTCATAGTATTGTTTGATAATTAATTCATTTGGGGCGGCAAAGATAGTGAAAAAATGCCGATATATCAACCTCTTCTCTTTGGATAGGCCACACGGCTGTGGTAAATCTGCTGGAGGTAGGTCTTGAGCATGCGCTTCATCAGGTTGAGGTCATGGATGGTGATATCTGCATCCTCCAGCTGGCCCGCCTTTTCCTTGCCGGCCACAATTCCTTCCACAAAGCGGTCACAGGATTCTGTAGAGAAATCCTTGAGCGTCCTGGATGCAGCCTCAATGGAGTCGCACACCATAAGGATTACTTCTTCCTTGGTAGTGGGCTTTTGGCCGTGGTAGAAGAAATCTGCCGTATCTGAGGGGTCTCCGCCCTCATTTAGATACTTGTTGAGGAAGTATCCGGCCGGAGAAGTACCGTGATGCGTGCGGATAAACGCCTGAATCTCATTGGGGATGCGGTTTTCCTCCGCTATGGCAAGTCCGTCGTCCACATGACGGATGATAAGGGCTGCGCTCTCCCTGTAATCCCTTCCCTCGTGGAATTTTGCGGCCTCCGGGTGGGCGCTCTGGTTCTCCACAAAGCACAGTGGGTTCTGCATCTTACCAAGGTCATGGTAAAGGGCCGCCGCCCTCAGAAGAGGCACATTGGCATCCGTTGCACGTCCCACGGCATCCACCATATTCATGACCTGGAGGCTGTGCTGGAAGGTGCCGGGAGCCTTGGCTGCCAGTTCCTGCAGAAGCGGAGAGGAAGTATCGGCCAGTTCTATGAGCCTTGTCACAGACACCAGGTTGAACATCTTCTCAAAGATGTAAATGAGGGGATATAACAGAGGAGTTATGACAGAGCCGATGAAGATGAGCACAACGTCCATCCACCAAACCGAGTTGCTGCCCACATCTATGAGACGGAAGGCGCTGTAGATAAGAATTTCTGTGCCGAAGATAACCGCGGCGTTAAGGAACTGCCTCCATCCCTTGCTGAAGTAGCTGAAAGTCTGGATAGTGACGGTACCTGCCACAAGATACATCACAAAAAGCTCCATGCCGTTGCCGCAGAAAATGAGCAGCGGAAGGAGAATGACCATATAGAAAGGATGTACCAGTCTCTTACGGAAAAAGGCCAGCAGGAACAGTGCAAACACCGGATAAGGAATCATGTACTTGAAGTCCGGGGCCGATTTCTCCATGATGAAAGTCACCGTTACCGCAAGGAGGAAAACGGTGAGAAGGTACAGGTACCTCTTCCTGTCACCAAAAACCATAGGGTTGGTAAAGTAGATGACAAGATAAAGGATAACCATAATGGCCAGCGCCAGCAGGGTGTTGCCAAGGTAAAGAAGAACCCTGGGGCCGCTGTAGCCGTAGACCTTATTGTATTCTTCCTTGTAGCTGTCCAGTATCTGGGCTACCTCCGCAGTGACTATCTCTCCCCTTGAAACTATCTTTTCATCGGCCTTGACATAACCCAGCGTGGGGGAAATGTAGTCCGACGAGCCGGCGTGGGTAAGCTCCGTCATGCCCTTGTCGTAGATAAGATTGGGCACAATTGCCGAATAAACCCCAGTACGGCGGAAAAGGGAATCCAGGTTTACGGACGGATATGTCTTTGCGACCATCGCCACCAGCTGGTCCCTTGCTTCTGATACCTTGTACACCTCTGAGCGGGGATACTGCTGGGCCCTTTTGTTTCTCTGGATGCAGATTAGCTCCGTGGAAAATTCTGCCAGTCCCCTGTCACTTTTCAGGCGTGCGTCAGATATGACACCTTTTGAATAGATGTCCCCAAGGCGGGTTACAACCGTGGGCCGAAGGTTATTCAGGGAGCCAAGGTCCAGGCTCTGGACGGTTTTTACGACGTTGTAAACTACCTCGTCCGAGTACTTGTAATACGGGACCACAACCGTGCCGGCGTGTTCCCTCTCCTCCTGAATCTGCTCCTCTGTCTTGAGTATAGGGAAGTCAAACTGGGAGATGAGAGTCTCATAGGGCCAGGGTGTTCCTTTCTTATAGTCATAATTGAATTTCGCGGTCCTTGGCATAAGTAGCACAAGGACTGCGAAAACAATTACAAGGGGCAGACTGGTCTGCCAATGCTTAGGCATCGATATTTGCATAGTGTGCGTTTTCTTCAATGAAGGCGCGGCGCGGCGGGACATCGTCTCCCATCAGCATTGAGAATGTTCTCTCTGCATCGGCCGCATTCTCAATGGTAATCTGGCGGAGCACACGCCTTGCCGGATCCATGGTGGTTGACCAGAGCTGCTCGTCGCTCATTTCTCCCAGACCTTTGTAACGCTGGACGGTAACGCCCTTCTCACTTCCACGGCCAAGCTCTGCGGTGGCGGCTTCACGCTGTGCATCTGTCCAGCAGTAACGCTCCTCCTTGCCCTTCTTCACCAAGTAAAGCGGCGGTGTTGCCAGATAAACGTATCCGTTCTTGATAAGGTCAAACATATAACGGAAGAAGAAGGTAAGGATGAGGCAGGCAATGTGGGAGCCGTCAACATCGGCATCCGTCATGATGATTACCTTGTGGTAACGGAGCTTGCTCAGGTCCATGTGCTTTTCTCCAGACTCATCTTCCTGAGCCACGGTGACGCCAAGGGCGGTGTAGATGTTGCGAACTTCCTGGCTCTCAAACGCACGGTCCTGCGCGGCCTTTTCCACGTTCAGGATCTTACCCCTAAGCGGCAGGATGGCCTGGATACGACGGTCACGGCCCTGCTTGGCGGTACCGCCTGCGGAGTCTCCCTCTACCAGGAAGAGCTCACACTTCTCCGGATCATGGTCACTGCAGTCTGCAAGTTTGCCGGGCAGTCCTGCACCTCCCATGGGAGATTTGCGCTGGACCATCTCGCGGGCCTTGCGGGCAGCGGCGCGGGCCGTTGCGGCAAGGACAATCTTCTCTACAATGGTCTTTGCCTCCTTGGGGTGCTCCTCAAGATACTGGTCCATGGCGGCCGCAGTAGCCTGTGACACGGCCGATGTTGCCTCCGGGTTGCCCAGTTTTGTCTTGGTCTGGCCCTCAAACTGAGGCTCTGCAACCTTTACGGATATGATGGCGGTGAGGCCTTCACGGAAATCTTCCGGGCTAAGGTCTCCCTTGAACTTTGCCAGAAGGTTGTTCTTCTCTGCATAGTTCTTCAGGGAACGGCTGAGGCCCATCTTGAAGCCCTGGAGGTGGGTACCGCCTTCTATTGTGTGGATATTGTTGACGTAGGAGTAGATTCTCTCACTGAAACCGGTATTGTACTGGAGAGCGATATCAATGGGTATTACTTTGTCTGACGTTACAGTAACAGGCTCCGGGATAAGTTTGGGAGCACCTGCGTCCAGATAGTCAATAAACTCCTTGAGGCCCTGCTCACTGTAGAACACATCCGAGCGGAACACCTGACGGCCTGTAGCCTTGCGCTCTCCGTCCTCTGATGTCTCAAACTCATCCACCTTTTCCCTGGTATCCGTAAGGGAGATGCGGATTCCCTTGTTCAGATATGCAAGCTCACGGAGGCGGTTTGCAAGGGTTTCATACTTATAGACGGTTGTCTGGGTAAAGATAGTGGGATCCGGATGGAAAGTGATGATGGTACCGGTATCATTTGCCGTACCTGTAACCTCTACAGGAGTGATGGGCTTGCCCTTTGAGTACTTCTGGACAAACACCTTGCCTTCACGGTGGATTTCTGCAACAAGGAGGTCACTGAGTGCGTTTACGCAGGACACGCCAACGCCATGGAGACCGCCGCTCACCTTATAGCTGTTCTTGTCAAACTTACCGCCGGCGTGAAGAACCGTCAGAACCACTTCCAGGGCGCTGCGGTGCTCCTTCTCATGCATACCTGTGGGGATGCCTCGGCCGTTATCCTGAACGCGGATGGAATTGTCTTCCAGAATCTTTACATCCACGTCCGTGCAGTAGCCGGCCATAGCCTCATCAATACAGTTATCCACCACCTCATACACAAGATGATGCAAGCCGCGCTCCCCAATGTCACCGATGTACATGGAGGGGCGCTTGCGCACGGCCTCAAGGCCTTCAAGAACCTGGATACTGTTTGCCGAATACTGCTGTTCGGCCTGTTTCATTTGCTCGTTATCTACCATTTTTATACGTATTCTCTAAAACGTACAAAGATAGTAAAAAACGCGCGGAAAAACAATACAAAAAGACTATAAATTGAGCCTTGCTCCAACAGTGAAATATATCCCTTTCTCTGCATGGAAAGGCACCCTCTGGATGGTCTGGTTCAGGAGGTTTCCGGCCTTGATCCAGAAGCCCAGAGTCTGGGTCATCTGAAGGTCTCCCATAAGGCCAAGGTCAACGTATCCGGGGATGCCCCTGACCGCGCCTTCACCCATGAGCGCGACACTCTCCGTACGGCCTTCAACGCAAACGCCGGCACGGATTCTGCCACCCCATTTGTAAACGGCGCTTGCCGATGCCTGGAGAGCAGCGGGAGCAAAAAGGCGTTCCTGCTTCATGTTTGTCTTCTGGAAAAGGAGACAGCCGTCCGCATCCACGTAATCACCCTTCCAGCCCAGTGAAAGGTCTGTGTAGAACATGCTGTAACTGGGAGCGTATCCAAAAGCCGGAGTAACGCCGTCCGGCTGCAGTCCCCAAAGCAGGGAGTTGCCCCTCAGTGCATATCCCAGTTTCAAGTCATAGTAGAAGTGTGACTTGATGTTTCCTCTGGCTCCAAGGCCGGCGTTGATGCGTTCTATTGAGACATCCAGCCCTCCGGCAAAGGATGAGATGAAAGGATTGTCTTCAATCAGCGCACCGTAATAATTCATTACATATCCTCCCTTTGCCCTGGCATAAAGGACAAGGGCGTCCGGGATAACGCTGTAAGTCACCCTTGCATCCGGGAAAAGCGGGAATTTGTAGCCCTTGGGAGCGTTGGCGGCCGCAAAGAAAGTCTCTGCCGAGCGGAACATGAACGACACCCTTGCCCCAAGGTCCAGGCTGAAGTCTCCAAGGTTGAAGATATACCTGGGGACGAACGAAATGTTTCCGGCATAGTCACTTGTTACCGACACTATGTCTGCCACAACCCCAAGCTTGACGTAATGTGCCCCAAAATGAGTGCCGATTCCTGCATCTGTAAGGCTGTGAATCTCCTGTCCCGACGGCGCCCAGAGAACTGTCTCTGAATTCTTTACAAGATAGTAGAGGGATGCGTCCGGATTGCTTTCTACGCGGATTTTAAACTCAAGCGCATTGAAGGATGCTTTGTTGACATAGCAGTCTGCCGCAGACACATTGCGGTAGCCGAGGTCTGCCTCAAGACGGCCGCCGGACCACGTGAAGAGGCCGTTGACACCAGCAACGCCCCTTATACGGGCACCTGACCAAAGGGAGCCGTCTGAAACAAGCCAGTCCCCCACCGGGGCGATATTGCGGTAATGACCCATATAGGACTTGAAATCCCCGTACAGGTTCAGTTTAAAATAATCCTTCTGGACAGGAGTCCATACCGCCGTAAGTTCCGGATGGAAACTGTACCCGGCTCCGCCGCTGAGGTAGAAGCGGCCCTCCGATGAAATACGGTTTGTGGGACGCAGTTCCACAAGATATGGTTTGAACTCGTATGCGCCACGGTAGGGCATGCTAAGTGCGGAATAGTCAAAATCCAGGTTGAAACGCGTAATGGAATCCGGCATTTCCATAAGCTGGGAAGGTTTCTCAACGGCCCCGGCCTGTTGGATATAAGTGTTTGTGACCACCACGGTGGGGTCCAGATTCTGTGCTCCAAGAGCCACTGCTGCAAGGAGTGATACGGCCGATATGATAATTCTCTTCATTCTAGTTCTGGAGTTTATTCAGGCGAAGCTGAACCTGGTCAAGTACGTCATCCTGAGGGCCTTCTGAGGTATAACCGTCACGGATACTTTCAAACGTTGCGCGGGCCTGGGAGAAATTTCCCTGCTCTGCGTAGGTGTCTCCCAGCGTAATGAAAGCTTTTGCAAGCCAGTAGTTCTGGCCCATAGCCTTCTCTGCAAAGGAGAATACCATGTCCGGAATACCATCAAAGCTTCCCCTGTCATACTGGTCCTGAATCAGGACGTAGCAAGCTTCTGCTCCTTCATTTGTGGAAGGCTCTGCGCTAAGGGTCTTGAAATCGGCAAGAGCCTCCTCACGGCGGCTGGAGCTCATAAGAGACTTGGCCCTGATATAAACGGCCTCCCTCTTCAGGGATGCATCGGCATCCTTCATTGCAAGCACTTCCCCTACACTCTCAAGGGCGTCATCCCACTGGCGGGCCCTGAATGCAGAGCGCATAAGGCCGATGGCCGCAATAGTGCGGTTCTCTTCCATCCTGGCCTTTTCCTTAACCTGCAGATATGCGCCGTAGGCCTTGCCAAAGTTACCCATGTCAAAATTGAGGGCAGCATAACTTACCTGGGCGCTCTCTGCAAGTGCTCCGTCCAATCCTCCATCAAGGGCGGCAAGGTAGCAGTCCGCCGCCTGTTCCTTGGAGTCTGCAAACCTGTAACACTCTGCAAGATAGAACTTTGCCTTTGCCCCATGGATGGCATTTGGATACTTCTGCAGATAAGCCTGGAGCGTTGCGGCAGCCTTGCCATAGTCCCCGGAGAGGTAAACCTGCTCTGCGCTTGAGAAGTAGACTTCTTCCTTCTGGGCTTCCGTCCTTCCGGCCTTGTCTCCCAGGGAATTGACGTATGCTAGATAGGCCTCCGGGTCTTCCCTTGTACGGTAGATTGATTCAATGGCCACAAGGGCATCCTCTGCATGTTCACCGCCGGCTTCAACCACCTGCTTGTAATATGCTATGGCATCTTCTCCCTTGCCCTCGTTGCGGGCTATCATTCCCAGTTCAAGGAGAGAGAGTGCCTCAAGTTCCGGGTCCTGCGTGGAAGCCTTAAGAGTGCGGAATGCACGCACGGCATCTTCATTGTCATTGAGAGCAACATACGCACGTCCCAACTCATAAAGGGATTCTCCGTAGTACGGAGTCTTTGGGTCTGAGTTTTTAACTATTTCAAGGAAATTCACCTTGCGGGTATTGTCCCCCGTGAGGCCGCTTGCAACGCCGGCCTTGTACGCAGGATAAAGATTGCCGGCAGCGGGATACTGAGCCATCTGGCGTTCATAGGCCGCGGCGGCTGTAACATAGTCTCCCTTAAGGAAATAGCAGTCTGCAATGCGCGTCATGGCGTCTTCTCCCAGCAGGGAAGAATCCTCTTCCATATAACTTTGGAACCATCTCAGGGCGCGGGTGTAATCCTCTTCCCGGAAGTAGGTATAGGCCATGTTGTAAGTGATGAGGCTTCCCTCCTTCCGGCCTTTAAGGGCCGACAAGTTATATAGGTCATTGAGTATGGCGCGGGCCTCCTGGTATTTTCCGTCCCTGTAAAGGGCCTCAGCCTCATAAAAACGCGAAAGCTGGTTGAAGCCGTCACGCCTTGTGCTGTAATAGGATGCAGCCTTCAGGTGAGGGATTGCGGCGCGCCAGGAGCCGTTGTCCATAAGTTCACGTGCCCTCAGGAGGTAAGCCTTCATATAGTTGGACTTCATCCTGGGATCCAGGTCTTCAATATTGTCATAGGCCTGAACCGCAGCCTCGTAATCATGATTCTGAAGGGCCACCATGGCCATATAGGAATATATCTGGTCTCCTTTCTTACGGGCGTCGTACCTTTTGAGATACTCCTGGAACGGAGCCGTGTCACGTCCAAGGTCAAAGGCCAGTTTTGCGTAATTGTAGAAGGCATCCTCCTGAATTTCCGGGGAGAATTTCAGGGCCGATGCTTCCTTGAACGCATCCATGGCGGCAACCTTGTTGCGCAGCTGGACATAGCTGTAACCCATGTTGTAGGAGGCAATCTGTCCCAGTGAATCCGTCCTTTCTTCCATCATGGAGAAGTTTTCCACTGCACCGGCCCAGTCTTCGGCCAGATAATGCACCTCTCCGGCATAGAAATAATCACTTCTCGTAAGGGCAATCTTGCTCTTGAGGTTTTCCTCATAATAACTGCGGGCCTTTTCAACGTCTCCAAGGACAAGGTAAGACTCACTCATTATTCTGGCCATGTGTGGCTGACGGTCCTTTGGCACCTTGTCAAAGAGGTCTTCTCCAAATTCAACCACCCACTTGTAATCCTTCAGGTTGAACCGGCACTCCAGGATGTAATAATTTGCCAGAGCCTCAAACCTGTAGTCCTTTGAAGCCTCCAGGAACCACTCTGATGCATCCTTGAAATTGCCCTGAGCGTAGTTGATATACCCCAGGATATAGTAAGATGGGGCGGAGAAATCATTCCAGCCAAAGCCCCTTGCGCGTGCCAGAAGACCTTTTGCCCTCTCCCACTCTCCTACTCCGTATGCGCTGTAACCAAGTTTATAGGTGTACTCTGCGCGCTGCTCCTGATAAAGGTCCTCTATGGAGATGCGGTTGAATTTGCTCAGTGCGTCCTCATACCGGCAGTTGTCAAAAAGGGCCAGACCGTAAGCATAACAGACCTGGGCTGCAAGTATGTTCTCCGGGTAAAACTCCAAAAAATTGTCTGCTATGACATAGGCGTCCTCCGTACGCATTGACAGAGCGCACATGGCGCGCCAGCCCCTTGCTGTGGGACAGTCTTCATTATCCAGCAGACGTACGGCCTGGGAGTACATTCCGGCGCGGTACAGAGACTCTACCTGAGTCCAGTCCTGAGCCGTAGCCAGGCCGCAAAATATGAAGGATGCAGCTAAAGCTGCCAGGGATTTTTTCATACGTGAAAACATTTTGACAAATTTACGAATTTTTCTGATTATCTTTGCCTTGATTTATAAGAATCTTTATGGAACCTCTCATTCATTTCAAAGGAGCAGACATACTCAACGGAGAAAGCGTAGTAATATACGGGCTTGACATGGACGTAATGCCAGGAGACCTTGTTTACATTGTGGGCAAGGTAGGCTCTGGAAAAACCTCCATCATCCGTACCATAACTGCTGAGAATCGTCTTCTGAGCGGAGAAGGAGAGGCGCTTGGGTACAACCTCAGGCGCATCAAGAACAAGGATATACCATTCCTCAGGCGCAAGATAGGAGTAGTGTTCCAGGATTTCCAGCTCCTGACAGACCGTAAGGTAGAGGATAACCTGGAGTTCGTCCTCCGCGCCACAGGATGGACAGAGAGAGGGAAAATTGACGCCCGCATATCAGAGGTCCTGGAAGCTGTAGGCATGGGCACAAAGGCTCACAAGATGCCTCACCAGCTCTCCGGAGGAGAACAGCAGCGCATTGCCATTGCCAGGGCCCTTCTCAACAGTCCTTCAGTAATTCTAGCCGATGAACCCACAGGCAACCTGGACGCAGAAACGGCAGAGGAGATTCTTCAGCTCCTTGAGAGACTTAACAAGGGCGGCACGGCCATATTGATGGTCACACATAACCGCAGCATCTATGAAAAGTATCCCGGACGTGTTTTTGTGTGCCACGGAGAGCGCTGCGAAGAAAAGCACTGAGCGCGTCTGTCATTCTGAGTGAGTCTGTCATTCTGAGTGAGTCTGTCATTCTGAGCACAGCGAAGAATCTTATGACCAAAAAGGAAAGATACAACCACATAGTTGAATGGTTCGTACAAAACCAGCCCGTAGCCCAAAGCGAGCTGCATTTTGACTCACCATTCCAACTCCTGGTGGCGGTTATTCTATCGGCCCAGTGCACGGACAAAAGAGTGAACATGGTCACTCCGGCGCTGTTTGAAAGATTCCCTGATCCTCAGGCCCTTTCGGCCGCAACCTTTGACCAAGTCCACCCCCTTGTACGCAGTGTATCCTACCCCAATGCCAAAGCCAGGCACCTTATTGACATGGCCGGTATGCTTATGAGAGACTTTGGCGGAGAGGTGCCCTCTGACATAGATGCCCTCATGACCTTGCCGGGAGTTGGGCGCAAGACGGCAAACGTCATTGCCTCAATCATTTACGACAAACCGGTAATAGCAGTAGACACCCACGTTTTCCGCGTTGCGCATCGTCTTGGCCTGTCTTCCGGTTCCACGCCCTACGCCGTAGAGCAGGACCTTGAACGCAACATTGCCCCGGAACTTCGTCCCGTAGCCCACCACTGGCTCATCCTCCACGGCCGATACGTCTGCACAGCCCGCAATCCCAAATGCAGCGCCTGCCCGCTCACCGCCTGGTGCCGCTCCTACAAGCCCGCCCTATAGCCCTGGCACGTAACTCATTCTCCGTCAATAACTTACAAAACTTAGGGTGCACAGGCGCGTGCACCCTAATATCGGCAATTAGCTGTAAATCAGCCACTTAAGCGTCAACGGTTTGTTTAGGGAAGCATAGCTCAGGGGGACTCCGTTCGCTCTGCTCACTCCGGCCCCTCCCACATAATACAGTGCCTGTGAACAAGCAAGCTTGCTCCCAGTCCCTGCATTCTGCGGGCCCCTCCCCCTACCCTTGTGCGGGGGTGCACAAGCCCCCTGAGCTATGCTTCCCTAAACAACACAGATTAAGAGCAAATTGGCGTTGTGTGCATCTGAATGTACGCCAAAGATGTGAACGGGACCGCCGTCCTTTATGCCAAGTTTTTTCCGGAGCTGGTCAGATGTGAGTGGGATGTTCCTTGCGGTAACGTCTGCACGTGGATAGCGCTTTGCTATATCCTTGATTGAATGGCTGTTAAGGGGCACAGTCTCCTGAATCTGGTAAACTTTGCCGAAGGGTTTCAATTCTTCCGGAACAGGGCCGATATAAAGGTGAGTATGCCGGCCGATTTTCTCCAGCCCGTAACTGAGCGGCAGATCAAACGCTCCAGCCTTGAGAAGTGCCTTCCCTGGCTCAAACAGGATAGCAAGGCTGGACCTGGTCCAGCCTATGTTTGGACGAGGTCCAATTTCATCCCGTGGACCTGGTCCAACGATAATGCCACTGGGACCACTCTGGGGCACACAGCCTGGACCTGGTCCAGCACCTAAAAATGGACCGCGTCCAAATACCCCTTGGACCTGGTCCAGAGGCATGGCAAAACCGTTTTCAAATATGGTGATTGAATATGCTCCTTCATAACCTCTCTCCAAAAGCAGTAACAGTTCCTTGCAATCACCGTCAGCGGCCACCACATGCACTTCCTTAACATGGCCTAACTGCTTGCAGACCAGCGTGATATCCGCCATAGGGCTAAGCTTTAGCATAATGCGTGGAGCGGCCTCAAACAGTTCCGGCAGCAGCTGAAGGACATTGGGGCTGCAGTCTTCCAGACGGAAGACCTTGCGGCCATCCTCTGCCCGCCGGGCCGGGTCCAGAAATATCAGGTCTGGTTCAAATCCGTCCAGCACTTCGGTGAGCCCACCGGCCTCCAATCGGCAGTTACGCACAGTCACATTCTTAACGCCAAGCAGCCCAAAATTATGCCTGGCGGCATCGGCCAAAACGGGCTGCATCTCATTATAAAGAACCTGGGATGCCACCTGAGAAAACGCCCATGAATCAACCCCCAGCCCACCGGTTAGATCTGCAACTGACCTGGCCGGAACCACAGAGGCCTTATAGAACGCCGCAGCAGAAGACGAACACTGCTCACCGGACAGGCGCAGCGGGTAGCGAAGCCCCGGCAAAGCATACCACTGGGGTACCTTGAGCCGCAACTTCCGCCTCACCTCAAGCGTGGTAAGAGCCAGTTCAAAGTCCTCAACCTCTGAGATATATTTGTCACGGGCTAAAGCAAGGCGCGCCAGGTCATCCCCGTCATGAGCCAATATGAATTCCCCAAAATCCATATTGCAAAAATACTCAATTATATTTATATTTGTGTGATTTACAGATAATCACTAAAACCATATAATCATGAAAAGTTACAAAGAAGTTGCTCAAAGTTGGCTGGACGGCAATTTTGATGCAGAGACCAAGGCAGAAGTCAAGCATTTGATGGACACTGACCAGACCGCTCTTGAAGATGCCTTCTACCGCAATCTGGAGTTTGGCACAGGCGGCCTCAGAGGCACTATGGGCGTGGGTACAAACCGCATGAACAAGTACACCGTAGGCATGGCCACACAGGGTCTGGCAAACTACATCAAGGCGCACGTCAGCGGCCCCAAGAGCGTCTGCATCAGCCATGACAGCCGCAACAACTCACGCCTCTTTGCAGAAATATCGGCACAGGTCCTGAGCAATAACGGCATCAAGGTTTTCCTGTTTGAAGACCTCAGGCCTACCCCGGAGCTCAGCTACAGCATACGCATCAAGAAGGCAACGGCAGGCATCATGGTAACGGCCAGCCACAACCCCAAGGAGTACAACGGATACAAGGTTTTCTGGGAGGACGGCGGCCAGATCACCGCTCCCGTGGATAAGGACATCGTAGCAGAGGTAGCAAAGATTGAAGATCCCGCCCAGGTGGCATTCCAGCCCCTTCCCGGCATAGAGAAAGCCCCCATTGAAATAATGGGCAAGGAGGTGGATGAGCTCTACCTGAAAGACCAGCTTTCACTTATGCTTTCCCCTGAGGCTGTCAAAAAGCACGCAGACCTCAAGATTGTCTACACTCCCCTCCACGGCTGCGGCGTCAGGCTGATGCCGGAAGCGCTTAACCGTATCGGCTTCAAAAACATCATCCATGTTCCGGAGCAGGAAGTCCCGGACGGAAACTTCCCCACCGTAGCCTCCCCCAACCCGGAAGAGCCCGCCGCAATGGCAATGGCCCTTGCCAAGGCCGATGAAACCGGAGCAGACCTGGTCCTGGCAACAGACCCGGACGCAGACCGCCTTGGAATCGCCGTAAGAAACTATGAGGGCAAGATGGTCCAGCTCACCGGCAACCAGACCTGGAGCTTCCTCACCTACTACATCCTCAAGCGCTGGCAGGAGATGGGCAAACTTGACGGCAATCAGTATTGCGTAAAGACCATTGTAACTTCTGAGCTCATTGCCGCCATCTGCAAGAGCTTTGGCGTAAAGTGCTACAACGTCCTCACCGGCTTCAAGTATATTGCAGAAATCCAGAAACAGCAGGAAGGCAAGACCCAGTTTATCTGCGGCGGAGAAGAAAGCTACGGCTTCAACCTTGGTGACTTTGTCCGCGACAAATGCGCCCAGGTGGCAGGATGCGCCGTTGCAGAGTGCGCAGCATGGGCCAAGGAGCAGGGACTCACCCTGTGGCAGCTTCTCCAGAAGGTGTACAAGGAATACGGCCTGTACGTAGAAAAGATGGTGTACATTGTCCGCAAAGGTAAGAGCGGCGCAGAGGAAATCCAGAAGATTATGGCCGACTACAGGGCCTGTCCTCCCAAGGAAATTGCCGGCAGCCCTCTTGCAAAGGTTATAGACTACAACAAGCCTGAGGAGACCGGACTTCCCAAGTCCAATGTACTGCAGTTCTTCAATGAGGCCGGAGATGTTGTGACCGTACGTCCTTCCGGCACAGAGCCCAAGATCAAGTTCTACTTTGGTGCCAAGGGCGGTGACGCTCCCCAGAAGATAGAAAAGCTCAAGGCTCAGTTTATCAATTAAGTCAAGCAAAAAATAATACGGGGTTTCTTGCATCTTTGCAGGAAATCCCGTATTTTTGCAATCCTTTTTTGAGGGGTATTAGCTCAGTTGGTAGAGCGATAGGTTCGCAATCTATAGGTCAGGGGTTCGAATCCCCTATGCTCCACAAAAAAAGTCCGGAACTACTGTCCGGACTTTTTCTTTTTTGGGAGCAAGGATTAGATGCTGGCTTTGCGATATTCCTTACCGAGCTTCTCGAGAGCGAGGGTAGCCTTGCGGACACGTGCCTTTGCAGCCTTGTTGTCAATCTTATCAATGTCCTTCTCGATAGCAGCGATCTGCTCCTTAATCTTAGCGATAATTGCTTCCATGATTTTGTGGTTTAAAGGTTAATTATTAATGTGTTAATGAATAAATTGCTTTTTCCGAATGCTAATATAGTGAAAACAAACTGATCTGCAAGCATTTTTTTCAAAAAAACGCACTATAAGCACCTATAAACCAACATTTTTCATGTTTTTTTAGCAAAAAAAGGCAAAAACTACTCAAAAATGGATGCATCAAGCCCCAGAAGCCTCATTCGCTGCTTTATGGATGGAACGTCCTTTTCAATGAAATCTTTACGCTGCGCGGCCAGGACCGTATCACGCGCATCATCGGCCAGGAAGTATCCTATTCCTCTTTTATTGAAGATGATTCCGTCCGCGGTAAGCTTCTCATAGGAGCGCATCATGGTGTTTGGATTGACGCCGATATCGGCTCCGTATTCCCTCACGGAAGGAATCCTGTCCCCTCCCTTGAGTTCTCCTGTGAGGATGCGGTCGCAGATAACGTCCGCAATCTGGAGATAAATTGGTTTTTCCGTATTGAAATTCATAAGCTCTAGTGTTGGAGGGTTTTAATCCTGTACCATATACCCCAGCCAAAGCCGATGGTCATAAGGATGGAAAGTATTACGGAGAAGTTGATGATTCCCTGCGTCCAGCCAAGGACCATTTCCTCTGACACATCCACACCGTTAAGGTTGGAAAGCATTCCAGGCATGATGAAGCCCATGATGAGGGAAAGCACAGTGGAGAAGACAAAGAGGATGGCAAATGCACATACCAGTTTATTGCGTTTGAAGCATATTCCGCAAAGGAGGAAGTACATGAAATTGCAGAAGAAACCGGCCAGCGTGGTTAAAACTATTGTTGCAGGACTCAGGTGAATAGCATAAGTACCCTTCATCTGGGCAAAAGCATCCAGAACTTCAGAGTATGTACCTATGAAACTGGTGAAAAGAGCCTTGCCGTAAGTGGGATCCACCAGGCTGAGGAACCCGTCCAGTACAGCGTAAACGGCCAGGAACAGGAGCGGTACAACTACCAGGCTGACAAGCAGCATTGATACAAATTTCTCTGTCTTTGAAGCAGGGATCATGAGCCAGGAACTGCCGGCCTTCTTTTCTGTAAGATGCCCGTAGGTACGCACCTGGTACAGTTCCAGTACGGCATAGGCAAAGAGGAACATTACAAAGCGCGCCGGAAGGGTTGGAGTTTGCCACTGCTGGGTGAACACCAGAGAAAACATTACCCACAGGATATAAAAGATTGCGCCGGCGCCTCCAATCAGGATAGCAGCCTTTGAGTGGTTGCGCCACATCTGGGTAAGGTCGTATTTGAAGTAGGTTAAGAACCTGTTGAAGTTGAAATTGTCGTTCATGGCCTGCGATTATTTAAGGTTGAACATGGGTTTTATCAGATCCTTGTGGGCGTGAACCGTATTGAAGAACGCCTCAACGTTGACCTTGCTCTCCTCACCGCTTGTGTTGGGGTATACCTGGATGCATCCTCCCGGAGTCTGCTCAAGGTAGAGTGCGCCGGGCTGAATCTGGTTGCCGTAGTCAAAGAAGAGTTTTGAGGAAATCTCCTCCATTCCGGCATTAACAAGGACCTCCTGGTTGTCAAGGATAATGATGGGATCTATGATATTTTCAAGGTCACGCACCTGATGGGTGGAGATAATGAGGGTTGAATCCTCTGCAGTGTACTTTGTCACAGCCTTGCGGAACTGGGCCTTGGAAGGAATGTCCAGACCGTTTGTAGGCTCGTCAAGATAATAGTACTTGGCGTTGCAGGAGAGAGCAAAAGCAATCCAGGTCTTCTTGAGCTGACCGGTTGACATTGCGTCCATCCTCTGGTCTTGCTCCACCTCAAACTCTGCAAGAATTGAAAGGAACTGATCCAGTTTGAAACCGGGCCAGAATACGCCGTTCTCTTTTGCAAACTGAATGGCCGATGAATGGACGGGCGTTACCTCATCCGGAAGGAAGAACTGACTTGCAAGGAGGGAGGGCTCCCTGTCAAAAGGATTGCGGCCGTCCACAAGGATAGTCCCCTGCTTAGGCTTTTTGAGGCCGCACAAAAGAGTCAGAAGAGTGGTCTTACCCACACCGTTTTCTCCCAGGAGTCCGTAAATATTACCCTCAGACACATTCAGGGAGATGTTTTTCAGTACAGACTTGGGTCCGTAACTGAATTCCAGGTTTTTGACTTCAATCATATTGTTTGTGTGTATTAGTTTATTAGTACACCGCAAAGGTACAAACAATTTTTATATCTGCAAATATTTTTTGCAATTTTTACCAAATAATACGCGATATTTGTGTTAGACTAATACCTTATATATAATATGTACAAATTCATCCGCACCGGTAACAAATTCATTGTAAGCCTGGACAATCACGTAAGCATCATGGAGGCCCTGAAGGCCTTCTGCAAGGAAAACGACATCAAGTCAGGGAGCATTTCCGGCATAGGAGCCGTAAACGAAGCCACTTTCCGCTACCTCAACCCAAACACCATGGCATACGTGGACAAATTGTACGAAGAGCAGATGGAACTCACCGCCATTGAGGGCAACATCTCCCGCAAGGACGGCCAGGTTTACCTCCACATCCATGTAACAGCCTCACGCAGTGACTATTCTTGCGTTGGAGGCCATCTTCTGGATGCACGCATCAGCGGAGCATGCGAACTGTTCATAGAAGACTACGCCCTGCCGGTAGGCAGGAAGGCCGATGCTGAAACGGGCATCAACCTCTATCTTTTTCAGTGAAAATTGATTAAATTTGGAGACATTAAACCATCAAAGGATGCGACAAATAATAGAATGTGTTCCAAATTACAGTGAGGGAAGGGACAAAAGCGTAATAGATGCCATAGTTGCGGCAATAAGTTCCGTTGAAGGAATAAAAGTACTGGACGTAGACCCGGGAGAAGCCACCAACAGAACGGTGGTCACTTTTGTGGGTGAGCCGGAGCCGGTATGTGAAGCCGCCTTCAGGGGTGCTGCCAAAGCAAAGGAACTTATAGACATGAGAAAGCATCATGGCGCCCATCCACGCAGCGGAGCCACAGATGTTCTCCCGCTTATTCCGGTAAGCGGAATTACGCTTGAGCAGTGCGCAGATCTTGCACGTAAACTTGCCAAAAGGCTTTATGAGGAGCTGGATATTCCCTGTTACTGCTATGAAGCGGCGGCCTTCCGTCCGGAGCGCAAGAACCTTGCGGTTTGCCGTGAGGGAGAATACGAAGCACTCCCACGGAAGTTCCAGAGCCAGGAGACACAACCGGATTTTGGCGGTTCCTGGAACCTGAGCGCCCAGACAGCCGGCGCCACAAACGTAGGAGCCCGCGGTTTTCTGGTAGCCGTTAATTTCAACCTTAACACAACCAGTACCCGCCGCGCCATGGCCGTAGCCTTTGACGTAAGGGAAAAAGGGCGGAAGAATCCAAACGGAGAAGGCTGGATTCCTGGAACGCTTAAAGGCACAAAGGCAATTGGCTGGTACATAGACGAATACGGGATTGCACAGGTCTCAATGAACATTACAGACATAGACCTCACTCCCCTGCACGTGGCATTTGAGGAAGTGTGCCGATGCGCCTCCGCACGCGGTCTGCGCGTAACAGGAGCGGAGATTGTTGGTCTTGTGCCCAAAAAGGTTCTCATAGATGCAGGCAGGTTCTACCTTGAAAAACAGCAGCGTTCACTTGGCATAAGTGAAGAGGAAATAGTCAAGATTGCCGTCAAGAGCATGTCTCTGGATGACCTGAAGCCATTCAATCCCAAGGAGAAAGTTATTGAATACATGATGGAAGACGGCCGCAAGGGTCTCAAGGACATGACACTTGAAGGATTCACCAGGGAAACCGCAAGTGAATCGGCCGCTCCGGGCGGAGGTTCCGTGAGCGCTGCAATGGGAGCTTTTGGCGCCGCACTTGCAACAATGGTTGCCAACCTGAGCGCCCACAAACGCGGCTGGGACGCACGCTGGAAAGAGTTCAGCGACGTAGCGGAAGAAGGTCAGGTCCTGCTGGACAGGCTTATCAACCTTATTGATGAGGACACTGCAGCCTTTAACCGTATAATGGACGCCCTGGGGCTTCCAAAAGGCACTGATGAAGAAAAGACCGCCCGCGCCAAGGCCCTTGAAGAAGCCACACTATACGCAGCTCAGGTCCCTCTACAGACCATGGAAGCCGCTCTCAAGGCTCTCCCTCTGGCGCTTCAGATGGCCCGCAGCGGCAATCCGGCATCGGCATCAGATGCAGGCGTAGCGGCCCTGGCGGCAGTAGCCGGCATAAAAGGCGCCCGCCTGAACGTGCGTATCAACGCTGCCGGGCTTAAGGACAAGACTCCCGCACTCCCCCTCCTGGAAAGGGCCGATGCCATAGTAAAAGAAGCCATTGAGCTTGAAGAAAAAGTACTTGACGCCGTTAACGCCAATATTAGCGTTTAACGTAACTTGTTGAATATTAGCCACATACAACTTTTCCTCCCATGGGTTTTGCCGGGAGGAGATTGCGTAAAACATTAATAATCAATGAATTATAAAACACAGCTAAGTTTCAGGGAAGAATTATTGGCCGGTATTCCGTCACAACTTCCGGAGGCAAAGCCCTATGACAAAGAAATAAATCACGCGCCAAAGCGCAAGGATATCCTGAACAATGAAGAGAAGGTGCTGGCGCTGAAAAACGCCCTGAGGTACTTCCCAGAAAGCCTTCACGCGCAGTTGGCCCCTGAATTTGCGCAGGAGCTCAAGAACTACGGCCGAATTTACATGTACCGCTACAGGCCCTCCTATGAGATATACGCAAGGCCCATAGATGAGTACCCCGCAAAGAGCAGGCAGGCCGCCGCAATCATGGCCATGATCCAGAACAATCTGGACCCCAGGGTGGCTCAGCATCCGCATGAGCTGATAATCTACGGCGGGAACGGAGCAATTTTCCAGAACTGGGCGCAGTACAGGCTCACAATGCAGTACCTTGCCACCATGACGGATGAGCAGACCCTTGTCATGTACTCCGGCCATCCGCTGGGACTGTTCCCAAGCCATAAGGATGCGCCAAGGGTGATTGTCACCAACGGCATGGTCATTCCCAATTACTCCAAGCCTGACCACTGGGAGAAGTTCAACGCCATGGGAGTAAGCCAGTACGGCCAGATGACGGCCGGCAGCTACATGTATATCGGCCCCCAGGGCATAGTACACGGCACCACCATCACGGTGATGAACGCTGCCCGCAAAGTGATGGCGGCTGCCGGGCTCCTCTTTGTCACCGCAGGCCTTGGCGGCATGAGCGGCGCTCAGCCTAAGGCCGGAAACATTGCCGGCGTAGTAAGCGTGACGGCAGAGATCAACCCCAAGGCAGCTCAAAAGCGCTTTGAGCAGGGCTGGGTTGATGAACTTCACACCAGCCTGGATGAGCTTATACCCAGAATCCGGGAGGCCGTCGCCCAGGCAAAGCCCGTCTCTCTGGCGTATGTAGGCAACGTAGTAGACCTTTGGGAAAGGCTGGCCGATGAAGGCATTCACGTAGACCTGGGCAGTGACCAGACCTCCCTCCACAACCCCTGGGCCGGAGGCTACTATCCCGTGGGCTACAGCCTGGAAGAATCAAAACGCCTTATGGCCGAAGAGCCGGACAGGTTCAAGGAAGCGGTACAGGCATCCCTCAGAAGACATGTAGCCGCCATCAACCGCCTCAGCGCCAAGGGAATGTACTTCTTTGACTACGGCAATGCCTTCCTCCTGGAAAGTTCACGCGCCGGGGCCGATATCCTGAAAGAAGACGGCAGTTTCCGCTATCCGTCCTACGTACAGGATATCATGGGGCCGCTTTACTTCGACTACGGGTTCGGCCCGTTCCGCTGGGTGTGCATGAGCGAAAAGCCTGAAGACCTTGCCATGACGGACAAGATTGCCGTTAAGGTCCTTGAAGAGATAGCGGCATCGGCCCCTGAACAGATTGCCGGGCAGATGCGGGACAACATACACTGGATCAAGGAGGCCGGCAGGAACAATCTTGTGGTAGGCTCCCAGGCGCGCATCCTATATGCCGACTGTGAGGGCCGCACCCGCATAGCCCTGGCATTCAATGAGGCTATTGCCAAGGGTGAGATATCGGCCCCCATAGTGCTTGGCAGGGACCATCACGACGTTTCCGGAACGGACTCCCCCTTCCGTGAAACCTCCAACATCTACGACGGCTCCCGCTTTACGGCCGATATGGCCGTGCAGAACGTAATAGGAGACGGCTTCCGCGGGGCAACCTGGGTGAGCATCCACAACGGAGGCGGCGTAGGCTGGGGAGAAGTCATAAACGGCGGCTTTGGGATGGTGATAGACGGGACGGAGGACAGCGCCAGGCATATAAAGGAAATGCTCTTCTGGGACGTAAACAATGGTATAGCCCGCCGCAGCTGGGCCCGTAACGCTCCCGCACGCTTTGCAATAGAGAGGGAAATGGCACGCACGCCTTCGCTTAAAGTCACCCTCCCCAATGAGGCCGATGATGAATTGCTTAATAATACCTTAAATCAATAGATCCTTCGCTGCGCTCAGGATGACAAGTATGTCATAATAAGGCCTACGGATGACAAGTATGTCATTCTGAGTCCGAAGGACGAAGAATCTTAAATATGCATCAGATATCACACGCACATCTCTCCCTGGAGAGAGTGAAAGAAATCATAGAAAACCATGAAAAGATAGCCCTTTCTCAGGAGGCTGTAGACGCCATTGTCAAATGCCGGGCATATCTTGACCGCAAGATGGAAGAGCTGGACAAGCCCATTTACGGCGTCACCACCGGATTTGGGTCTCTGTATAACGTAAGCATCCCCAAAGAGGAACTGTCTCAGCTTCAGCACAACCTTGTGATGTCCCATGCCTGCGGAACCGGGGAGACTGTGCGCCCCCGCATAGTGAAACTGATGCTCCTGCTCAAGGTCCAAAACCTGTCCTACGGCCATTCCGGGGCGCAGCTTGCAACCGTACAGCGCCTTGTGGACATGTTCAATGAGAATGTTCTGCCAGTTGTGTATCAGCAAGGCTCGCTGGGCGCTTCCGGGGACCTTGCTCCCCTGGCCCATCTCTCACTGCCGCTGATTGGCATGGGAGAAGTGCTGTACAAGGGTGAAGTGCGCCCGGCTGCCGAAGTCTGGAAAGAGAAAGGCTGGGAACCAATACGCCTTCAGTCCAAGGAAGGGCTGGCCCTCCTTAACGGCACTCAGTTTATGAGTGCACATGCAATATGGAGTATTCTCAAGAGCATGAGGCTGAGCAAATGGGCAGACCGCATAGGCGCCATGTCTCTGGACGCTTATGACGGAAGGATAGAACCGTTCCTACCCCTCACCCATCAGCTGAGGCCCCATACCGGGCAGATTCTCACTGGAGAGTACTTTATGAAAACGCTGGAAGGAAGTGAGCTTATAAACCGTCCCAAAGTACACGTCCAGGACCCTTACAGCTTCCGATGCATTCCCCAGGTACACGGAGCGGTTAAAGACAATATCATGTATGTCAAGTCCGTAATAGAGAATGAAATTAACTCCGCCACGGACAATCCCAATATCTTCCCGGACCAGGACATGGTAATATCGGCCGGAAACTTCCACGGAGAGCCTATTGCAATACCTATGGACTCTCTTGCCATTGCAATGAGCGAGCTTGCAAGTATCTCTGAGCGCAGAACCTTCCAGCTCATTGACGGTGTGCGCGGCCTGCCCAAATACCTGGTTGCAGAGCCTGGCCTCAACAGCGGCTTCATGATTCCACAGTATACGGCAGCCTCAATCGTCTCCCAGAACAAGGGTCTTTGCTGGCCCGCATCCTGTGACTCCATCCCCTCCTCCCAAGGCCAGGAAGACCACGTTTCAATGGGTTCCAACAGCGCCACCAAACTGGTAAGGGTTGTAAACAATGTAGAAACCGTCCTGGCAATAGAACTGTTCAACGCGGCGCAGGCACTTGAGTTCAGAAGGCCCTTGAAGAGTTCACCAATAATTGAACGCATATTTGAAGATTACAGGAAAACAGTTCCATTTGTAGATACGGACACCTACATGCACCCGCTCATAATGAAATCCGTAGAATTCCTGCATAATGAACAATATCTGTAAACTCAAATCCCTCATTTTTGCCATTTTTTGACAGATTTGAGTTTGCGAGTGAAGTGAAAACCTGCATTTTTGCCATTTTTTGACGGATTTGAGTTATGTTGATTTATAATATTGGGAAATTAGTGGGCATTCAGCCGGAGGGCGTGCTCCGGGTGGAAGGCGCCGCGCAGGGTGAAACCGGAATTCTGGAGAACGCCTGGCTCCGCATAGAAGACGGCCGGATTGCCGCTTTTGGCACTTCCCCCTGTCATTCTGAGCCTCCCTGTCATTCTGACCATCCCTGTCATTCTGACCATCCCTGTCATTCTGAGCGAAGCGAAGAATCTCTCGACGCCCTTGGCGGCATGCTTATGCCCGGCTTCTGTGACAGCCACACCCACATTGTCTATGCAGGAAGCCGGGACGGAGAGTTCCTTGACAAAATCAACGGCCTCAGTTATGAGGAAATTGCAGCTAACGGTGGCGGCATTCTGAATTCCTCTGATCTTCTCAACCGCACAGATGAAGACAGCCTATATGAGCAGTCAATGGTCCGCGTGCGTGAAATGATGTCCAAGGGCACCGTAGCATTGGAAATCAAGAGCGGCTACGGCCTTACGCCAGAAGGAGAGATGAAAATGCTGCGGGTAATCCGTCGGATAAAGGAGACCATTCCTGCAGCTGTAAAAACCACTTTCCTTGGCGCTCACGCTATTGGCAGAGGATACAGCCATGAGGAATATGTGCAGGCCGTGATTGATATGATTCCGGATGCCGCAGAATATGCCGATTTCATAGACGTGTTCTGTGACAAGGGATTCTTCACAGTAGAAGATACAGACCGTATCCTCACCGCCGCACAGCATCTTCTTACGCCAAAGATTCATGCCAACGAGCTTGCCGTAAGCGGCGGAGTTCAGGTTGGAGTAAAGCATCAGGCACTTTCAGTAGACCATCTTGAAAACACTACTGACGCGGAAATTGAAGCGCTCAAGGGCACCTGGACCATGCCAACCATGCTGCCGGGCAGTTCATTCTTCCTTGGACTCCCCTACGGCCGTGCAAAAGACTATATCAAGGCCGGTCTGGGAGTAGCGCTGGCCTCTGACTATAATCCCGGGTCCTCCCCTTGCGGGGACATGCGTTTTGTAATGGCTCAAGGCTGCATAAAGATGCGCCTCACTCCTGTGGAAGCATTCAATGCGGTAACGCTCAATGGTGCTTATGCCATGGGAGTAAGCCAGGATTATGGTTCCATAACCGTAGGGAAAAAGGCAGCTCTGATTCTTACGGAGCCCGGATGGGACCTGACAAAGCTTGCTTACCAATATCAAACCCCCTTCATAAAACAGGTAATCCTATGAGAAAGGTCTTTCTCCTGTTGGCTTTCGTGGCCTGCACCACCGCCAAAGCTCCGGTTTTCAACATATCAGACTTTGGCGCCAATGATGGAGCCGTATGCACAGACGCCATACAGGCAGCAATAGACCAATGCGCCAAGGCAGGCGGAGGACAGGTCATCATTCCCAAGGGAACCTTCCTCAGTTCCACCATATACCTAAGGGACAATGTCAACCTGAGCCTTGCCGATGGAGCCGTCCTGCGCGGAGTGGAAGATCCCAAGGCATACAGTCATTACTCGCCGGTTAACGACCTAAGCCGCTACGACAGCGGAGGCGGTACGGCAAACGCCAACTGCGTGAGCGACACCACATGGATGAAGGCACTAATAATTGGCGAAGGTGTCAGGAACGCGTCCATAAGCGGCCAGGGCATCATTGACGGCGGCCATGTTTTCAACCCTGAAGGAGAAGAAGGTATGAGGGGGCCACATCTTATAGTTGTGGCGGAATCAAGCAATTTTAAACTAAGTGGTATAACCCTAACACGCGCATCCAACTATGCCTTTCTTGGATATGCTCTTACGGACCCGCTGTTTGACAACGTTGTAATCACAGAAGGATGGGACGGCATCCACATACGCGGATGCCAGGGAGGATTAATTACCGGCTGCAGTTTCAAGACCGGTGACGATTCAATTGCCGGCGGCTACTGGGAGGGCTTCCGCATCCAAGACTGCACCATTAACTCTTCCTGCAACGGCATACGTATCATCATGCCCTGCCAGAATCTGGAAATATCCTCCTGCAATTTCTACGGCCCCGGAGAGTATCCTCACCGTACCAGCGGAGAAGCCAGGCGCTGCAACATGCTCTTTGGAATATCCCTGGAACCCGGTGCCTGGGGCAGCGCCAGCGGAGTAATGAAAGGCATAAGGCTAACAGACCTGAGCATGGAATGTCTCAGCTCCCCCGTCTCCACATCTGTAAGAGAAGGGACAGTTGCTCAGGATCTCACCATCAAGAATCTCACGGTAAAAGACCTTACCGGCTCCCCTGTCCCCATAGTTTCATGGAACGACCTTGGCTTCAAGACCGTCACCATAAATAATTTCAGTATTTCAAGATAATAATCAGATTGTCTTGTTCTGCCACTTTTTCCTGTGGATGTACACGATGCACTGGATCCAGATGCAAAGTGAATAGACGCCGTCAGCCGTCCAGCACAGGGCAATGTCGGAATGAAGGATGCCGATGATGATGGTGCAGTACACGGCATAGATGCCCAAAGCTACCGCGTCGAAGCGCAGGCACACACGCGTGTCTCCCGTTCCGGCAACGGATTGCAGATATACATTCCACGGCAAGGTTAGCAGCATGGCCGCGCACATCACCCACAGGGTGGGAACGGCACCCTGAATCAGGGACGGAATATCGGTAAACAGGCTGATAATCCAGTGCGGGAAAATGGCGAAGACGGCCAGCAGCGGCAACATAGTTACTGTACAGAGCATCACCACCCGCCGAATAATGGGGACCACGCCTTCGGGATGGCCTTCGCCGATGATGTTGCTCACCAGCGTGGCCGCCGTAGAGGCAAAGGCCGCCGAGAAGACGAACGGGACCTCGGAGATACTCCTCACAATATTGGCAATGGCCAACTGTTCTTCTCCCAAATGCTCGATAAAGAGGAAGAAAAGCAGCCACACGGAGACATTCAGCACATACTCCAGCATCACCCAGGAGGCGGTGGAGAAAACGTGCTTGAGCTCCTTCCATACGGGCCGGGCCATCTTCTGCAGGGCAAATTTCTTATCGGCCGTGAAGAAGGCCCATACCACAAAGAAGAGGAGAGAAATGCCTTCGGCGATGGTGGACGCCAAGGCTGCGCCCTTGATGCCCATCGCCGGCGCACCCAGGTGACCGAAGATGAGCACCCAGTCCAAAAAGACATTGCTGGCCACCAGCACAATGGAATTCCAGGTGAGACTCTTGGTTTCACAGACGCCCACGTAGAAAGCGCGGAACAACGCTGTCATATAGGCAAAGAGCAGTCCCGGAATTCTCCAGTTCACATAGACTACGGAGGCCTCGTAAATGTTTTGGGACTTCATGAGCCCACGCAGTAGCGGCGGGGACAGGAAGTACGAAAGGACCATGGTCACCATTGCCAGGCCCGCCAGGAACCACACGCCCTGCCAGAAAACCCGTCCGATGGCATCATAGCCAGTTCCGCTCTCCGAGGCTTCTCCATTGCGCCGGCCGATGATAATCTGGACGCCGATGGAGAAGCCGAATCCCAGCATGTACAGGATGGTGAAATATACGCCGGCAATGGCCGATGCTCCCAGCTCGACTTCTCCCACGCGGCCCAGGAAGGCCGTATCGGTCATGCCCAGCAGCTCCTCCATTACCAGGGCTACCAGGATGGGGAAAGTAACCCTCCAGATGGTCTTGAAGGAATACCGCTGCGGGAGTTTGTAAGATGTTTCCGCCATAGAGAACGGTTTGGTAAACTATTATTTCATTGAAATAGCATAACGAT
>Ga0310786_10000258_pt1 | contig 88876 bp, 82 predicted proteins | sample AusTroGonzalo_MG_FD_203881 | JGI IMG/M metagenome (GOLD analysis project Ga0310786, IMG submission 203881) | Bovine rumen microbial communities from tropical cattle in Woodstock, Queensland, Australia - Gonzalo_03 (v2) (version 2) | ecosystem: Host-associated > Mammals > Digestive system >... | reverse complement strand
CTCGGAAAAGTGAACATTACGGCTTCGTCGTGATTCTCGGCGGCACCTCGGGATAGAAAGCAAGCTTTCTCTCCACTCAGTTTGCACGAGAATTGAACATTGCCATGCGGAATGATTTTTATAAACACGGATTATAAGGATTATAAAGATTAAGTGCCATGCGGAATGAAGTCGTTTAGTTCCGACCTCACTTTTGGAGCGTTAAGAAAATCGGGAGCGTTTTTGGAAAAGAGCGCCGCACCGCAAAGCTTGAGCAAACCGAAGGCATAGTCAAGCTTGCTTGAACTATGCTGAGGTGCCGCCAAGCTTATGCAAAGACCCCGAAGGGGACGTCTTGCGGCGCTCCCAAAAACGTGAGCGATTTTTAGTGGAAAAAGTGCAGTCGGCGGGCTTTACATAAACTTGGCTGCACCTCAGCAATTCAAGCAAGCTTGATTGCATTCGGTTTGCACAAGTTTTCTTTTTGGTTCTTTTTCTTTTGCTCGTGCAAAAGAAAAACGAACAAGTAACTATCAAAAAAAAATGAAAAATATGGAAAATAATAAGCCTTTGCCTCGGGGATTGAGGCTAAACAATCCCCTCAACATCCGCCACGGCAATAGCCGCTGGCAAGGCCGCTCCCAGGAGCAATCAGACAAAGAATTTGTATGCTTTCTCACCAAAGCATCAGGCTACCGCGCAGGGTGGAAAATCCTGCAGACCTACTACGAGAAACTGCCATTGGAAGGCAAGACCTTCTGCCTGAAGAACATCATCTATCGCTGGGCACCGCCCGAGGACAACAACAATACCAGCGCCTACCTGCATCAGGTAATCAAACTCACAGGCATAGCGGGTATGAAACCCCTGCCAGAGCCTTGCAGCATGGGTGGCTTCAGCAGCCTGCAGCCCATCCTCATCGCCATGACCTGTGTGGAGAACGGCATCAAGCCAGAGGAAGTGCCTGTATCGGCCATCCTGCAAGGGTATCAGCTGGCGTTTCCAAGAGTGAAGCTCGGAGGAGAATTCCTCTAATCAAACTTCAGACACATCAGTGTGAGGTCATCGTTGGGGTCGGCACCTGAACGATGATGCTCCACTGCTGTGACAAGCTTGTGGATGATCTGGTGGGAGTCGAGGCCCTGCACATCGCTCATCAGCTCGATGAGACGGTCGTTGCCCAACTGCTCCAGGGTCTGGTTCTCAGCCTCGTTCAAGCCATCGGTATAGATGAGCAGCTGCTTGCCTCGGATATCGTCAATGCTCTCGCCATCGAAGGGGTCGTCTTCCCACAGGCCGATGGGCTGGTTGGCAAATTCCATCTCCAAGAACTGTCCGTCCATCACGGGGGCGTTGTGGCCGCAGTTGCAGAAGTCCAAGCGGCCAGTGTCCAAGTGCAGCAGTCCGATGAACATGGTGACGAACATGCCTTGGTCGTTGTTGTCGGCCAGCTCGTTGTTCATGCGCGAGGCTATGTCGGCTGGCATCATGCCCTCGGCTGCCAGCGTGCGGAAGAGTCGCGCACTCTGTGCCATGAAAAGGCTGGCAGGTACTCCCTTGCCGCTCACGTCGCCCACGCAGAAATAGAGCGTGTTGCCCTGCATCACATAGCCGTAGAGGTCGCCACCCACTTCCTTGGCGGGAGTCATGGAGGCAAACATGTCGAGTCCCTCGTAGTCTGGGAAGATGCCAGGCACCATGCTCATCTGTATGTCGCGGGCGATGCGTAGCTCGCTCTCTATGCGCTCCTTGGCGGTGGTGGTCTCCTCCAACTGGTCGTAGGCCGTCTTCAGTTCGGAGTGTGCGTGCTCCAGCTTCTCGTGCGCCGTCTCAAGCTGCGCATGGGCGGCTGCGAGTCGTTTCTGAGCCCTGCGGCGATACCAGGCGTAGATGATGAAGAAGGCGGTGAGCAGCACCATGGCGATGGTGGTGCCTATCCAGCGCTGGCGGCTCAGGCTTGCCTCTTGCTCGGCTATCTGGCGCTCCTTGCCCTGTGTGTCGAACACGGTGGCCAGCTCGGCGGCATTGTCGTTGTGTATCTTGATGAAGACACTGTCCACCATATCACTCAGTTGGTCGCCCAGTTCGAGGGCCTTGGCATTGTCCTGTGCCTCACGCATGATCTGGTAGCCCGTGGCGAGGTTGTGGGCCATTATTTCGTTTTTCTCCTTGCCTGTAGGGGTTGACATCATCTGCTCAAGTACCTCAGTATAATACTTGGCAGCTTCCTGGCTCCTGCCAATACGGCGCAGGATGGCCACATGCATGTAGGAATAGCCAGGATAATTGCTCACCTCCATCGAGGTGAAACGGTCGTAAAGGTCGGCAGCTTCTTTCTGCTTGCCTGTCTCGGCCAGGGCTATGATTTCGTAGAACAGGCGGTTGAGCTCGTAATACTGCATCGTTTGAGCGGGAATGACATGCTCGAAGCGGGTCATGACCTCTTGCATGCGGTCCACGCTTTTGAACAGGTGGCTGTATTCGCGTGACTCATAGATGCTGGTCACGACATCCAACTGACTCTCGACAAAGAAATAGCAATACATGCTGTCGGGCAGCACGCCCATCCATGACTGATTGGCTTCCCACAACCCATCAAAGGTTTTTTCCGCCTCGTCTATTTGGCCTGTCTTTGCCTGGGTCTGCCCCACGATGCCATAGAGACGCAAGGCGGTTGTCATGTCGAAATCCCTTTCCCCAGCATCCGACCATTCCTGTACCAGGTTGAGTCCTTCAGAGGCCACTTCTATGGCTCCTTCATAGTCGAGCTTTTCACGCAGCAGCAGGGCGAGGTTCATATAGCAAGCCATGAAATATGACTTGTTGGCTACGTTTTCCTTGCCGGCCTCTATGCCCTTGCGGTAGGCTTGCTCAGCCTGGATCTTATCGTTCAAGTCTGCGAAAACCAAGCCTCGGAAGTAGTAAATCATTTCCGGCTCCCAGCTTTTCGTTAGTTCGATGCTGTCGAGCAAAGCGGTACAGGCATCAAACTGTTGCGCATCCAACAGCTGAATCATGCGTTGCTGGTTTTCTACAAAATTTATTTCTACCTTCTCTGAGCGTTGGCAGCCTGTGAAGGAAAAAACAAGTAAAGCCACCACTGTCAGCGCAATGGCGGCATACTTACAAAGATGTTTCATACTCATTTACTTGATGATGAAGGAGAGTTAAAAACATTTCCCTCGCAGGACTGTTACATCATGCGTGGGCGGCCATCATCGTTGGAACCTGGAATTCCACCTCCAGCTCCACCTGGAACGTAAGGAGCTCCTGTTCCACCCAGTACCTGCTCCAGGATGTCATCATCGAGTGGCCATGCGCCTACATGCACCAGTTCGTCCTTCAACTTCATTGCTTCGCTAATCAGTTCTTTCAGCTGTTGTTTCTTTGCAACAATCTGTTCGTCAGTTAATCTTGCCATAATATTTTAAAATTTGGGTTTTATTTCTCTATCTATAAATGGCCGTTCCGGAAAAGAAACGACCCCCCCAGCGGCCTTGTCGAGGTCATTCTCCGAAAGTTCGATAGCACCAGCCTCCACGAGTTCTTCCTTCAACAGTTTTGCTTCTTTAGCCAGCTGCTTCAACTGCTGCTTTTTCTGCTCAATCTGTTCGTTTGTTAATGTTGTCACCATCTTAAATTATTAAGTTGATTGTACATCATTCATCTGTTGTATCTCCGTAGTCTTGGAAATTCGCTGCTAAGTTACAACAAATTTATAAATAAAACATCAATCATTGTAAAAAATAATTCCACTTTCTTAGTCAAAAGCCGTGAAATTTTGCTTTCACGTAGGCCATGAATTATTTTCTGTATGCAAAAGTAGCACTTCATTTTGAAGCGTATGTCAACTATTCGCAAATCTTTGTCAATTATCCGCAATTTTTTAGGTAACAAGGATGTGAATGATGCGTCAAAAAACATGGAAATTTTCCGATGAAATGGGCGATTTTTGCTAAAAATACTCTTGGGAGCCAAATAATTTCGCCTGAAGATTTTTGAGAGACCACTCAAACGAACATCAGGTCGGAGATGATGTCGTCAGAGATAAACAGTCCGCTCTCGGAGAAGCGGAGCCTGTCTGCGGAGGCGGTGAGGAAGCCGCGACGGAGGCAGGGCTTGGCCATTTGGAGGAAATAGCGGTAGAGGCGCTCGCCAAAGAGGGTGCGAAGCTGATGGAGGTCGATGCCTTGGGCTGTGCGCAAGCCCGTCATCACAAACTCGTTGTAGCGGGTGGGCAGGTCGAGCTCTTCGCGCTCAAACACAGGTTTCCCCTCGTTCATGCCCTGCAGGTAGGTGGTGAGGTCGGCCACGTTCCACTGGCGTGAGGAGCCGTCGAACGAGTGCGCGGCTGGTCCGCAGCCCAGGTAGGGGATGCCCTGCCAATAGGAGGAGTTGTGGCGCGAATGGTAGCCTGGGCGGCAGAAGTTGGAAATCTCGTAATGCTCAAAGCCGCTGGCCTTCAAGGTCTGCATGAGTAGCTTGAAGCACTGCAGGCTCAGTTCTTCGTCAGCCTCCTGCACCTGTTGCCGCTCGCGCAACTTCCACAGGGCGGTGCGCTCTTCGTAGGTGAGCGAGTAGGCAGAGATGTGCTGCACATCGAGGCGCAAGGCCTGCTGCAAGTCCCCCTCCCACTGGACAAGGGTCTGGTTTGGGAGGCCGTAGATAAGGTCGATGCTCAGGTTGTGGAACCCCGCTTCCTGGCAGCGTTGCACGGCCTGGATGGCCTGCTGGGCGGTATGGCGGCGATGCAGCAGATGGAGCAGGGAGTCGTCGAAACTTTGGATGCCGATGCTCAGGCGGTTGATGGGCAGGGACGACAGTTGCTGCACATAGAGGGGCGTGAGGTCGTCAGGGTTGGCTTCGAGGGTGATTTCCTCCGCCTCCGCCAGTCCGTAAACCTCTTCGATGGTGCTGAAGAGCTGCTGCAGCGCAGCGAGGGGAAGCAGCGAGGGGGTGCCGCCCCCTAAGTAGATGGTCTTGACGGGTGCCCCATTCAGATACTCCTTGCGCTCGTGCAGCTCACGGCATAGGGCCTCCACATACGCCTCGCGGTGCTTGAGGAGTGTGGAAGCATAGAAATCGCAGTAGATGCAGCGTTTCTTGCAGAAGGGGATATGTAGGTAGAGGCCAGCCATGTTTCTTAAAATCACCCGCAAAGGTACTCATTTTTCTTGGTACATTCGAAAGAAAAGCCTACCTTTGTGGGAAATAAACAGTTAAACTATGAAAACACAGTTGTTAACCTTCGCCTTGAGTGCCCTGTGCCTGACACTCAACGCACAAAAGAACGAATGGCAGGACCCGCAGGTCAATGCGGTGAACCGTCTGCCGATGCATACCCATTTCTTTGCTTACGAAAACCAGATGCGTGCCGACCGTGGTGAGATGGAGGAAAGCTCCAACTTCATGACGCTGAACGGAACGTGGAAATTCCACTGGGTGAACGATGCCGACCATCGGCCCACCGACTTCTACCAGGTGGGCTATAACGACAGGGGCTGGGGCAAGATGCCCGTGCCTGGCGTGTGGGAGCTCAACGGCTATGGCGACCCGCTCTATGTGAACATAGGCTACGCATGGATGAACCAGTTTAAGAGCAACCCGCCTGAGATACCTGTGAAGAACAACCATGTAGGCTCTTACCGCAAGACCATCGTGGTGCCTGCCAGCTGGAACGGCAAGCAGATCATCGCCCACTTCGGCTCTGTGACCAGCAACATCTACCTGTGGGTGAACGGACGCTTCGTGGGCTACAGCGAGGACAGCAAGCTGGAGTGCGAGTTTGACCTCACCCCCTATGTGAAGGCTGGACAGGAGAACCTCATCGCCTTCCAAGTGTTCCGCTGGTGCGACGGCACCTACCTGGAAGACCAGGACTTCTTCCGCTTCTGCGGCGTGGGGCGCGACTGCTACCTCTATGCCCGCAACAAGACCCACATAGCCGATGTGCGCATCACGCCTGATCTGGACGCCCAGTACAAGGACGGCTCCTTGGACATCAGGCTGCAGACCGTGGGCAGTGGCACCATAGACCTGGAACTGCTCAACGCCCGTGGCGAAGTGGTGGCATCGCAGACCGTGAAGGCTGCCCCCACCCAGCAGGTGAAGCTCGAACTGGCCAACCCCAACAAGTGGTCGGCAGAGATTCCTTACCTATATACGCTGCGCACCACGCTGAAACAAGGCGGCAAGACTTTGGAGGTGATCCCCATAGCCGTGGGATTCCGCAAGATAGAGATCAAGGATGGCCAGGTGCTGGTGAACGGACAGCCTGTGCTCTTCAAGGGTGCCGACCGTCATGAGCTTGACCCCGATGGCGGCTACGTGGTGTCGAAGGAACGCATGCTGCAGGATATCCAAATCATGAAGCAGTTTAACATCAACGCCGTGCGTACCTGCCACTATCCAGACGACAGCTACTGGTACGACCTGTGCGACCAGTATGGCATATACATGGTGGCCGAGGCCAACATAGAGAGTCATGGCATGGGCTATGGCGAGGCTACCCTGGCCAAGCGTGCCGACTACAAGAAGGCACATATGGAGCGCGACCAGCGCAATGTGCAGCGCAATTTCAACCATCCAGCCATCATCTTCTGGTCATTGGGCAACGAGGCAGGCTATGGCGAGAACTTCGAGGAGACCTACAAGTGGACCAAGGCCGAAGACCCCAGCCGCCCTGTACAGTACGAGCGTGCAGGCTACGACGGCTTGTCTGACATCTACTGCCCGATGTATCTCGACCCCAATGGAGCCGTGAGGTACAGTGAAGATGCCTCGAAGACCAAGCCCCTCATCCAATGCGAGTATGCCCATGCCATGGGTAACTCAGAGGGTGGCTTCAAGGAATACTGGGAAACCATACGCAAGTATCCGAAGTACCAAGGTGGTTTCATCTGGGACTTTGTGGACCAGTCCATCCGCTGGACGGGCAAGAACGGCAAGATGATCTATGCCTATGGCGGCGACTTCAACCCCTACGATGCCAGCGACCAGAACTTCTGCGACAACGGACTGATCAGTCCTGACCGTGTGCCCAACCCCCACATGTACGAGGTGGGCTACTACTACCAGAACATCTGGACAGAGGCGGTGGATATAGACAAAGGCCTGGTGAGCATACACAACGAGAACTTCTTCCGCGACCTTTCCGCCTACTACTTGGAGTGGACCGTGATGCACAACGGACAACCCCAGCGCAGCGGACGTGTGGACGACCTGAAAGTAGGCCCGCAGCAGACAGTGCAGGTGACACTGCCCATAGGCGGACATTGCACCCACTGCGAATGGCTGCTCAACGTGTCGTACAAGCTGAAGAATGCCGAAGGACTGCTGCCCGCTCACTTTGAGGTGGCCAAGAACCAGCTTATCATGAACGACTTCCAGGGCGTGGACATGGAGTTCCTCAACGTGGAGCCTATCAACGTGGAGGTGGAGACTCCTGCCGTGCTCGACAACGACCGCCACTTCCTGATTGTGGAGAACGACGACTTCCGCATGGAGTTCAACAAGCAGACTGGCTTCTTGGTGAAGTATGTGCTGGGCGGACAGGACATCCTGAAGGAAGGCCAGGCTCTCACGCCTAACTTCTGGCGTGCTCCTACTGACAATGACTTCGGCGCTCGCCTGCAGACACGCTATGCCGTGTGGAAAAATCCTACCTACAAGCTCACCTCGTTTACCCAGGAGGTGGATGATGAGGGCTTGGTGGAAGTGCAGGCCGAATACGACATGCCAGAGGTGAAAGGCAAGTTACACCTTATATATATAATAAACAACGTGGGAGCCGTGAAGGTGACGCAGCGCTACATAAAGGGCGAAGACTCGGATGCTTCTGGATTCTTCCGCTTCGGAATGCAGCTGCCTATGCCTAAGGCTTTCGAGAACATAGAGTATTGGGGACGCGGCCCGATAGAGAACTATGCCGATCGTAAGGACAATACCTTTGTAGGCATCTACAAGCAGACCGTGACGGAGCAGTTCTACCCCTACATCCGTCCGCAAGAGACAGGCACCAAGAGTGACATACGCTGGTGGCACATGACAGATGCTACAGGCCGTGGCATTGAGGTGGTGGCCGATGACCTGTTCTCTGCCTCTGCCCTGCACTATACCATCGACTCGCTCGACGAGGGACAGGCCAAGCACCAGATGCACTCGCCTGAGGTGGAGGAAGCCGACCTTACCAACCTGCTCATCGACAAGGTGCAGATGGGATTGGGCTGCATCAACAGCTGGGGCGCTCTGCCACTCACTGAGTACCGACTGCCCAACATGGACTATGAGTTCACCTTCATCATCAGTCCGCTGAACCATCCGCAGTTCAGTGGGGAAATGTAGGCCAAAAAAGAGGCGTTTATCCCTGTTTCAGGGGGTGAACGCCCTTTTTCATGCAATATTTTCAATAAAATAGGGCAAAGGTTTGCATTTGTAAGATATAATGTCTAACTTCGAACGCTTAAACTGAAAGTGGAATAAATATTAATAAATAAATATCATGAAAGTTTATCAAACTAACGAAATCAAGAACATTGCCCTGCTCGGAAACTCAGGCTCGGGTAAGACCACCCTCACAGAGGCGCTGCTCTTTGAGAGTGGAATCATCAGACGTCGTGGTAAAGTGACCACCAAGAACACTGTCAGCGATTATTTCCCTGTGGAACAGGAATATGGTTACTCTGTATTCCCCACCGTTTTCCATGTAGAACACAACGGTAAGAAACTCAACATCATCGACTGCCCGGGAAGTGATGACTTCGTGGGTGCTGCTGTGACAGCCATGAACATGACTGATGCGTGCATGATGCTGATCAATGGTGCTGTGGGCCCTGAGGTAGGTACACAGAACCAGTTCCGCTACACGGAAGCCTTGAAGAAGCCTGTAGTGTTTATAGTGAACAAGCTCGACAGTGAGAACTGTGACTTCGACCAGGTGCTTGATAAGCTGAAGACGACCTATGGTTCCAAGGTGGTGCCCATCCAGTACCCCGTTAATCCAGGTGCTGCCTACAACGCCATGATTGACGTGCTGAAGATGAAGAAGTACTCTTGGGGTGAAGAAGGTGGTGCTCCTACCGTAGAGGATATCCCCGCTGCCGAGATGGCCAAGGCTGAAGAGTGGCACAACGCACTGGTAGAAAGTGCAGCTGAGCACGACGATGCCCTGATGGAGAAGTACTTCGATACCATGGAACTGAGCGAAGAAGAGACTGTAGAGGGTATCCGCAAGGGTCTCGTATCTCGTGGCATGTTCCCTGTATGCTGCGTATGTGCTGGTAAGGACATGGGTGTACACCGCCTGATGGAGTTCCTGGGCGATGTGGCTCCTTCTGTGGAGGATGTTCCTGCTGTCGCTAATACCCAGGGTGAGGAAGTGAAGCCTGTAGCTGCTGCTCCTACTTCTATCTATTTCTTCAAGACCTCTGTGGAACCACATATCGGTGAAGTGCAGTACTTCAAGGTGATGAGTGGTGCCGTACATGAGGGCGACGACCTGAGCAACTCTGACCGTGGCTCTAAGGAGCGCATCGGCCAGCTGTTCTGCTGCGCAGGTTCTATCCGCGACAAGGTGGAGATGATGAATGCAGGTGACATAGGTTGTACCGTGAAGCTGAAGGACGTACATCTGGGCAATACCTTGAACGGCAAAGATTGCGACAACCGCTTCGATTTCATCAAGTATCCTAACTCCAAGTATTCTCGTGCCATCCGTCCTGTGAACGAGGCTGAGATGGAGAAGATGATGACGCTGCTCAACCGTATGCACGAGGAAGACCCAACTTGGGTAATCGACCAGTCGAAGGAGTTGCGCCAGACCATTATCCATGGTCAGGGTGAGTTCCACCTGCGCACGCTGAAGTGGCGCTTGGAGAACAACGAGAAACTGATGATCCAGTACGATGAGCCACGTATCCCATACCGTGAGACCATCACAAAGGCTGCCCGTGCCGACTATCGTCATAAGAAGCAATCGGGTGGTGCTGGCCAGTTTGGTGAGGTACACCTCATTGTGGAGCCTTATGTGGAGGGTATGCCCGATCCAGATACCTATCGCTTTGGCGGTCAGGAGTACAAGATTACCTTGAAGGGTAAGGATGAGTTCCCATTGGAGTGGGGCGGCAAGATTGTCTTCATCAACGCTGTGGTGGGTGGTGCCATCGATGCACGCTTCATGCCTGCCATCCAGAAGGGTATCATGTCACGCATGGAGCAGGGTCCATTGACAGGTTCTTATGCCCGTGACGTACGTGTGATTATCTATGATGGTAAGATGCACCCTGTGGATTCTAATGAAATCTCTTTCATGCTCGCAGGTCGTAACGCGTTCAGCCAGGCATTCCGCGAGGCTGGTCCAAAGATCCTGGAGCCTGTATATGATGTCGAGGTGTTGGTTCCTGCCGACTACATGGGTGATGTGATGAGCGACCTGCAGGGTCGTCGTGCCATGATCATGGGTATGGACAGCGAATCAGGTTTCCAGAAACTGGTGGCAAAGGTTCCTTTGAAGGAAATGTCTTCTTACTCTACTTCCTTGAGTTCACTGACAGGTGGTCGTGCTTCATTCAGCATGAAGTTTGCCAGCTACGAGCTCGTTCCTACCGATGTGCAGAACAAGCTCATCAAGGAGTTCGAAGAGAAGGAACAGGAAGATTGATTCTTTTTCTCATACAGGTAGAAGGGCGTGTCTGCAAAGATGCGCCCTTTTTTTTGTGCTAACAGATGAAAATTTGTGCATAAAATGTTAAATTCTGCCCGAATTTAGTGAAATTGTTAATTTATTTTTCTATATTTGCTTGGTGATTTAACATTCATGCGATGAAAAAGAGAACGATATTGATCATAGGTATAGTGATGGGACTCTCTTTCCTGATTCTGCTTTACCTTCAGATCAGCTACATAGAGGAAATGGCCAAGATGCGCAACGAGCAGTTTGACGAGGCTGTGAAGCGTGCGTTGCTTGCTGTATCCAAGGATGTGGAGTCGGAGGAGGTGGAGCGATGGCTGCGCGAGGATGTATCCATGCAGGACAGGCAGGCTTATGATGACTCGCAGAACAAGCAGTCGTCACAGCAACGTTACATCTCTGGCCCCGATGGGTCGAAGATAGAGCTGAGGCAGTTCTCTGGCGCACAGCAGGAGTTTCCCACCAGCGTGACGATATCGCGCAACCATGGTTTGCGCACCATCCCACAGACTTCGCGCACGATGGCCGACATGCTGAAAAACCGCTACCTCTATCAGCGCGGACTGATGGAAGATGTGGTGTGGCGTATGATCTACTATGCCAGTGAGCGACCTTTGGGAGAGCGGGTGAACTTCCAGAACATAGACCAATACCTGAAGCAGGGTTTGGTGGATAATGGTATCAGCCTGACCTACCACTTCAAGATAGTGGATGCCGATGGAAAAGAGATCTATCGTTGCTCCGACTATTCTGATGCTGGTAGCAAGAGCTCCTACACACAGCCCTTGTTTGTGAACGATCCTCCTGCCCGCTTGAGCAACCTGCAGGTACACTTCCCTGGCAAGTCGGACTACATCTTCGACTCAGTGAGCTTTATGATTCCGTCGATTATCTTCACGTTTGTGCTGCTGGTGACGTTTATCTTCACGGTTTATAACATCTTCCGCCAGAAGAAGCTTACGGAGATGAAGAACGACTTTATCAACAACATGACGCATGAGTTCAAGACACCTATATCTACCATCTCGTTGGCTGCGCAGATGCTCAACGACCCCGCTGTGTCGAAATCGCCTGCGATGTTCCAGCACGTGTCAGGCATCATCAACGATGAGACCAAGCGCCTGCGCTTCCAAGTAGAAAAGGTGCTGCAGATGTCGATGTTCGACCGTCAGAAGGCTACCCTCAAGATGAAGGAGGTGGATATCAACGAACTGATCTATGGGGTTTGCAATACGTTCCACCTGAAAGTGGAGAAATTTGGCGGCCAGATAGAACCTGAGTTGGAGGCTGACAACCCCTTTGTGTTTGTGGACGAGATGCACATCACCAACGTGATATTCAACCTGATGGACAATGCGGTGAAATACCGCAATCCGGATGTGAACCTGCTGCTGACTGTACGCACGTGGAACGAGGGGGAAAAACTGTTCATTTCGATAGCCGACAATGGGGTTGGTATCAAGAAGGAAGACCTGAAGAAAATCTTCGAGAAGTTCTACCGTGTACATACGGGCAACGTGCATGATGTGAAAGGCTTTGGCTTGGGTCTGGCATACGTGAAGAAAATCATCACTGACCATAAGGGAACCATCAAGGCAGAGAGTGAGGTGGGACAGGGCACGAAGTTCATTATTTCGTTGCCATTGATGAAGGAAGGGTGAACGTTACGGCTTCGCCGTGATTCTCGGCGGCACCTCGGGATAGAAAGCAAGCTTTCTCTCCACTCGGTTTGCACGAGAATTGAACATTGAATAATAATTAATAATTTAAAATTTAAGATAGTATGGAAGAGAAGTTGCGTATTTTACTTTGCGAGGACGATGAGAACCTCGGAATGTTGCTCAGAGAATACTTGCAGGCCAAGGGCTATGCAGCTGAGTTGTATCCTGACGGAGATGCCGGCTACAAGGCATTCCTGAAGAATAAGTATGACATCTGCGTGTTTGACGTGATGATGCCCAAGAAAGACGGCTTCACATTGGCACAGGAGGTACGTGCCGCCAACGCGGAGATTCCTATCATTTTCCTTACGGCCAAGACCTTGAAGGACGATATCCTGGAAGGTTTCAAGATTGGTGCCGACGATTACATCACCAAGCCTTTCAGCATGGAGGAGCTTACCTTCAGAATTGAGGCCATCTTGCGTCGCGTACGTGGCAAGAAGAACAAGGAGAGCAATGTGTACCAGATTGGTAAGTTTACGTTCGATACCCAGAAACAGATACTGACCTTGGGTGACAAGCAGACCAAGCTCACTACCAAGGAGTCGGAGTTGCTGGGCCTGCTGTGTGCCCATGCCAATGAGATTCTGCAGCGTGACTTCGCCCTGAAGACCATCTGGATAGACGACAATTACTTCAATGCCCGCAGCATGGATGTTTATATCACCAAGCTTCGCAAGCACTTGAAGGACGATGAGTCCATTGAGATTATCAATATCCATGGAAAGGGATATAAGCTCATCAGCCCTGAGAAGGAATCTTGAAAAGGGGAAGACAGCAGCTATGGTCATTTGATTCTGTGCTGCCCAACCAGTAATAAAGAGGGTGTGTCAAAATTGGCACACCCTCTACTAATTTCTTGTATTGATCTGATTCTTAGTCCACAATCTTCTTGTTGAAGTAGATGTGCAACACCAGACCGATAATCATAACGCCAAAGGAGCCGAACAGAAGGCCATTGTTGTTAACATTACCTGTAAACTGGCAAGCAATGAGTACAATCGCTGCCAAAATGATCAAAATCAGACCAAGATTCTTTAATAAACCGTTCATCTTAAGAGTATTTTTTAATTGTTATTATTATTAGCGTATTAAATCATCTACAAAGAAAGTCATAATTCTTCAATGAAAGAAATAATTTGAGGAAAAAATTTTCTCCAAGACGCATTTTTATTGTTTTTGCACTTTTTTGGCCTCTTTTTTTGCAAAAAGAGTGAACTATGTTTTGTGGAACGGAATAAAAAGTCTATCTTTGCACCGCAATTTTTAAAACTATCATTAATAACATTAAATTAGTATGAACAAGTACGAAACCGTTTTCATTTTAACTCCCGTTTTGTCTGATGATCAGATGAAGGAAGCGGTAGAGAAATTCAAGGGCATCCTCACAGGTGAAGGTGCTGTGATTGTGAATGAAGAAGGCTGGGGACTCAAGAAGTTGGCTTATCCTATCCAGAAGAAGTCAACGGGTTTCTATGAGCTGATTGAGTTTGAGGCAGAGCCTACTACCATCGCCAAGCTGGAAGTGAACTTCCGCCGTGATGAGCGCGTGCTGCGTTTCTTGACTTTCCGTCAGGATAAGTTCGCTGCAGAGTATGCTGCTAAGAGAAGAAGTTTGAAATCAAGTAAAAAGGAGGATTAATTATGGCACAGCAAGTTCAGTCAGAAATCAGATATTTGACACCACCTTCAGTAGATGTTAAGAAGAAGAAGTACTGCCGTTTCAAGAAAGCTGGCATCAAGTACATCGATTATAAGGATCCAGAGTTCCTGAAGAAGTTCCTCAACGAGCAGGGCAAGATCTTGCCTCGTCGCATCACTGGTACCTCTCTGAAGTTCCAGCGCCGCGTTGCTCAGGCTGTGAAGCGTGCACGCCACTTGGCATTGCTGCCTTATGTAACAGATATGATGAAATAATAAAAGGAGGAAGATAGTATGCAAGTTATATTGAAAGAAGACGTAATCAATTTGGGTTACAAGGACGATATCGTTAACGTGAAGCCCGGTTATGGCCGCAACTACCTTATCCCTACAGGTAAAGCTGTCATCGCTACTGAGTCAGCCAAGAAAGTGTTGGCAGAAACGCTGAAGCAGCGTGCTCACAAGCTGGAGAAGATCAAGGCTGATGCCGCTTCTCTCGCAGAGCAGTTGAAGAACGTTTCTTTGGTTATCGCTACCAAGGTGAGCCAGGCTGGTACCATCTATGGTTCTGTGAACAGCCTGCAGATTGCCGATGAGTTGGCTAAGCTTGGTTATCAGATCGACCGCAAGTCTATCATCGTGGAAGACGTGAAGGCTGTGGGCAACTATAAGGCCAATGTGAAACTGCACAAGGAGATTTCTGTGGAGGTTCCTTTCGAAGTGGTTGCAGAAGAAGCTTAATCTGAAAAGTACATGATAAGAAGAGAGGATGTGCTCAACGAAGGCACATCCTCTTTTTATTTCACAGCTTTGGCTGCTTCTTCGGCTGCCTGGATGGCTGCCTGTTCGGCTTGAAGTATCTCAAGCGCTTCCTTTTCAGCCTGCTGAAGGGCATCGAGCGAATCTTGCAGGCGAAGCGAATCAGCGGCCGACATCCCATGTCCAGTAGCACTTCCACCACAGGAGGCGATGGAGAAGACTACAAATAATAACGCGGAAAATAAAAGCATTCTCATATCTTAGCTCTTTGTTTTTTCATAATACTGAGCAAATGTAGGAAATTATTTTTATTTATCGTACTTTTGCGTAGAAAATGTAGCGAATACTTTTATGAACGATACAGCATTGACTGGAAAGCGGGCCGTTTACTATACCTTGGGATGTAAACTGAACTTCTCAGAAACTTCTACCATCGCAAAGCTGCTTGAAGAAGCAGGGGTGATTACGGTGGCCGAGGGAGAAGTGGCTGACATCTGTGTGGTGAACACCTGTTCAGTGACTGAAGTGGCTGACAAGAAATGCAGGCAGATTATTCATAGGCTGGTGAAAGAGAATCCCAGTGCCTTTGTGGTGGTGATGGGATGCTATGCGCAACTGAAACCTGAGGTAGTGTCGGCTATCAAGGGGGTGGATGTAGTGATAGGTGCCGAGCAGAAGAAGGATATCCTTTCGTATCTTGGCAATCTGCAGAAACACGGGCAGGGCCAGGCTTTCACTTCGCGCTTGAAAGATATCCGCTCATTTGCTCCCTCCTGCTCCAAGGGTGACCGTACGCGCTATTTCCTGAAAGTACAGGATGGTTGTGACTATTTCTGTACTTATTGTACCATTCCAATGGCCAGAGGACGAAGCCGTAACGGTAGTATTGCCTCCCTTGTGGAGCAGGCTCAGAAGGTGGCAGCCGAAGGAGGAAAGGAAATTGTCATCACAGGCGTGAATATCGGTGATTTTGGCAAGACTACGGGAGAGACTTTTACTGATCTGGTGAAAGCGCTGGATGAGGTAGAGGGGATAGAGCGTTATCGCATCTCTTCCATTGAGCCCAACTTGCTCACGGACGAGATCATCGACTTCGTAGCGCATTCCCAACGCTTTATGCCCCATTTCCACATCCCCTTGCAATCGGGCAGCGATGAGGTGCTTCAGTTGATGAAACGCAGGTACAACCGCGACCTCTTTGCCCATAAGATAGCACTCATCAAGCATTATATGCCTCATTGCTTCATAGGCGTAGATGTGATGGTGGGCAATCGAGGCGAAACACCTGACTATTTTGAGGATGCATACCGCTTTATCGAAGGACTCGATGTGACCAAGCTGCATGTGTTTGCTTACTCGGAACGACCAGGTACAGCGGCTCTGAAGATTCCTTATGTGGTGTCGCCCCAGGTAAAGCACGAACGCAGTGAGCGCATGATAGCACTCTCAGAACGAAAGACGCATGATTTCTATGCACACTATAGAGGGCAAACATTGCCCGTATTGGTGGAGCACAGCAAGGCAGGTAATCCGTTGCATGGTTTCACCCCTAATTATATTAAGGTGGAGCTGGAGGGCGACTTGGCACTCGACAATGTGGTAGTGCCTGTGCTTTTGGGAGATTTTACGGACGATGGACAAGCATTGAAAGGGACACTCGTATGAAATCTAAATTGATATATTACTTCACTTATGGCTTTATGTGGCTGTTGGCTCAGTTGCCGTTTAGGGTTCTTTATGTGCTGTCAGACGGACTGGCTTTCTTGGCCCATAGGGTGGTGGGCTATCGTCGGAAAGTGGTACGTGCCAATCTGCGTAATTCTTTCCCAGAGAAGTCGGTTGAGGAACTGCGTGAAATAGAGCGGAAGTTCTACCATTACATTTGTGATTATCTGGTGGAAGAGGTGAAGACGCTTTCCATCTCGTTTGAGGAACTCACGAGGAGGATGGAATATGTGAATAAGGAGCAGTACTTGGAGATGATTGACAAGCATGGGGGATTGATTCTACTGATTCCGCATTATGCCAACTTTGAATGGATTATTGGCATGGCATCTATCATGAAGTCTGGAGACGCTCCCGTTCAGATATATAAACCCTTGCACAATCCGTATTTAGATGAGATGTTCAAACGCATTAGGTCACGTTTTGGAGGCATCAACGTGCCAAAGCACAATACAGCCCGAGAGATGATAAGGCTCTATCGCTCTGGTCGTCACTTTGCGGTGGGCCTCATTTCAGATCAGTCTCCCAATCCCAACGAAGCGCATTATTGGACGACTTTCCTGCATCAGGATACCGTATTCATGGACGGGGCGGAGCGTTTGGCCAAGATGATGGATATCCCAGTGTTCTATACAGAGCTGAAGCGGAAGTCAAGGGGCTATTGTGAGGTGAGCTTCGACCTTATCACAGAAAGCCCAAAGCAGTTGGCCGAAGGCGAAATCACAGAGCAGTTTGCCCGTCGTTTGGAACAAACCATCCGTCGTGACCCACCTTATTGGTTCTGGTCGCATCGTCGCTGGAAAATCAAGAGGAAATAGAATCCTATATTATCCGTGTTGCTATGAGCAAATTGGCTGTAGTCATATTAAACTGGAATGGGTGCGAATTACTTCAGCGTTTTCTCCCCTCCGTAGTCCGTTACTCGGAAGAGGATGGGGCAGTGGTGGTTGTGGCCGATAATGGCTCTTCCGACGATTCGGTAGAATGGGTGCAAAAGGAGTTCCCTACAGTTCAGTTGCTGTTGTTGGATAAGAACTATGGGTTTGCCGAGGGATACAATAAGGCCATACAGCAGGTAGAAGCCGAATATGTATTGCTGTTGAATTCAGATGTGGAGGTAACGCCACATTGGTTATGCCCCCTGAAGAGCTATCTGGACTCCCATCCGGAGGTAGCTGCTTGCCAACCAAAACTGCTGAGCTGGCATCATAAGAATCTTTTTGAGTATGCAGGTGCTTGCGGGGGCTTTATCGATCGATGGGGATATCCTTATTGCCGAGGACGCATCATGAGTGCGGTGGAAACAGATGAGGGTCAATACGATGATGCTACCCCTGTTTTTTGGGTCACTGGAGCGGCTTTGTGCATAAGGCGGAATGATTATCTCGAAACGGGCGGACTGGACAGCCTTTTCTTTGCCCACATGGAAGAAGTGGACCTCTGTTGGCGTTTGTGGGCTAAGGGCAGGCAGTTGGCCTGTGTTCCACAAAGCATAGTTTATCATGTGGGTGGAGGAACGCTTCAACAAGAGAATCCGCGAAAGACATTTCTGAACTTCCGTAATAACTTGCTGATGTTGTACAAGAATCTTCCTGCAGAGGAACTGAATGTAGTATTGTGCGTCCGTGCCTTCTTGGATTATGTGGCAGCTTTCAGTTTCTTGCTCAAAGGAGAATGGCGAAGTGCATGGATGGTGGTGAAAGCTCGTAGGGAATTCAAACGATTGCGAAAGAATTATACTTCTTTCCGAAAGGCTGGCACTAAGATTACTTCTGTACAATTGCCGTTTGTCAAGTATAAGGGTAGTATCCTTTGGGCGTATTATGTCAAAAGGAAAAGAACCTATTCATCCTTGTAGCTCTTGGTCTAAAAAGGTAAAGATATCTTCTTTCTGGTCGGGATGAAACCAGTGGATGTCTGTATCACGCTTGAACCAGGTAAGTTGTTTGCGGGCGTAGGTCCGTGTGTTTACCTTGATTTTCTCTACAGCCATATCTAAGGACCATTCACCGTCCAAATACTTGAACAACTCTTTATAGCCTACCGTATTGAGGGAATTGAGGGTGCGAAGCGGATAAACATGCCTCACTTCTTCAAGCAGCCCTTGTTCCATCATTTGGTCCACTCGTTGGTTGATACGGGCATAGAGTTCCTCACGAGGACGGTTGAGCCCTATCTTGATGATGCGGAAAGGACGAGTCTTCTGTGGATGGGTGCGAAAGGATGTATATGTTTGGCCTGTCTGGTAACAGATCTCCAAAGCATGTATGACTCTTTTGGGGTTCTTGGTATCTACTTGCTGGTAGTAGTCAGGGTCGAGCAGTTTGAGCTCCTTGCATAAACCTTCGAGCCCTTGTGCCTTGTATTTTTCTTGCATCAATTGGCGGGTGTCTGCATCGATGGTAGGGATCTCATCGATACCCTTGCAGATGGCATCTACATACATCATAGACCCTCCTGTCAGTAAAACGACAGTATGTTCTTGGAACAGTTTGTCGAGCAACTGCAGGACTTCCGTCTCATATTGGGCAGCACTGTAGTAATCTTGCAACTGCAGTGAACCTACAAAGAAGTGCTTCACACGGGCCAGTTGCTCAGGGGTAGGAGTGGCAGTGCCTATCTGCAGGTCTGCATAAATTTGCCTTGAATCAGCAGATACAATACAAGTTTGGTATCGTTCTGCCAACTCAAGGCTTAATTGGGTTTTACCTACTCCCGTGGACCCTATGAGCGTGATGAGGGTTGTCATCAGTAGATGTCGCTACCGTCGAAGGAGTCACTGGGCAGGTCATCCAGTCCCTCGTAACCTTCGCGGTCTATCTCGTCCATATTGTAGTCCTGGTCTCCGTAAAAATCTTCACCCAGTTCGCTGCTGCCAGTTTTCTTCTCAAATTCTTCGAAATCGATGGTCTGTGCAGGAGCTTCTCCACGACTTTTGGTGCATTGGGGGGTATCTATGCGCTTGCCAGTGATGATTTCGCTGAGTTTCACAAATAGACAACGATCTGTCATGTAATCAAATACATAGATGAGTTTTTGCTTCTCTTCCTCCACCAGTTCACTGATTTTAGTGTCTTCCATCACCCAAGTATCAAACTCAGAGTTGGTGTCCATCTCTTCCAATGTAATCTCCTCACGTTTTTCCCATTCGTCAGTGCAGATGAAGAAAGAAGCCAGTTGCTTGTCATCGTAATTACAAGCCTTGCAGATGGTTTTATGCAAGGAGAGAAAAGTATCATCTGGGTCTATCTGAATTTCCCTACGGAAGTCATCGACTTCATCGGATATAAAGGTAAATCTGTAAATCATATTATGCTTCTAATTAAATGATTCCACGTGCAGAATTGCGTATGAAATCAACGATGTAATTAATTTCAGTTGTCTTAGGAAACTCTGCCTCGATGATTTTCAGGGCATCAGAGGTGTTATGGCCGCTTTGGTAAATAGTACGATAGGCATTGTGAATTATGTCGATGGTCTCCTTGGAGTAACCTCGGCGGCGGAGACCCACAATGTTGATGCCTGCATAGCAAATGGGCTCACGGGCTGCAATGATATAGGGAGGTATATCCTTGCTGGTACGGCATCCACCTTGTATCATGATGTAGCCTCCTATATGGCAGAACTGGTGAATCAGCACGCATGCACTGATGATGGCATTATCATCAACCACCACTTCACCTGCCAACTTGGTAGTATTGCCGATGATGCAGCCGTTGCCCACCACACAGTCGTGAGCCACATGCATATTTTCCATTAACAGGTTATTACTGCCCACTATGGTCTTGCCTTTGGAAGCTGTTCCGCGACTGATGGTCACATTCTCACGGATGCTGTTATTGTCACCAATGATGGCGAGTGTGTCTTCTCCCTTGAATTTCAGATCTTGTGGCTGGGTACTGATGCTGCAGCCTGGGAAGAAAGTGTTCCCGTTGCCTATACGGGCACCATAATGGATGGTCACGCCGTTCATTAAAGTATTGTTGTCACCTATCTCCACATTCTTGTCAATGTAGCAGAAAGGGCCGATCTTGCAGTTCTCTCCAATCTTGGCTTCGGGGTGAATGTATGCTAATGGACTGATTTCGCTCATAGTAATCATTTTAGTCATTGGTTAGAAAGTAGTTCTTTGCGTATCATACGCGCAAAACAGTTGTTGATGGTATGTCCTGGACGGGTGGCTATGATGTGCCCCTTGATGGGTTTGCCAATCAGAGCCATATCGCCTATGACATCCAAAAGTTTGTGACGCGCACATTCGTTGCTCCATACCAACGGCTTGTGCATGATGTAGCCCAAGCGGGTGGCATCCATGTGAGGTACGCGCATTACATCAGCCAACTTGTTGTAGCGTTCCTGTGTCATTTGGCGTTCGTAAATCACAATGGCATTGTCCAAATCACCTCCCTTTATCAGGCCTGCATTGAGCAATGGCTCAATCTCGCGCACAAAGACAAAGGTGCGTGCTTCAGCCACTTCTTCGTCAAATTGACTCATATCGTCTAGGGTAGCATACTGGTTGGGCAAGATGACTGAATCGTAAGAAATCAGAGTTGTTAGGCTGAATTTGTCATCGGGATACATCACGAGGCTTGCGCCGCTTTTCTCATCCCTAAATTCCATGCGGTGTTTTACCTCAAAAAAATCTTTCTGGGCATCTTGTTCCTTGATACCTACACGCTTGATGCCTTGCACGAAATACTTGGCACTACCGTCGAGGATAGGAAATTCTGGACCGTTTACTTCAATGAGACAGTTGTCAATACCGCTGGCAAAAAGTGCCGCCATGCCGTGTTCTATAGTGCTGACTTTGGCATTGCCTTTTATCAGTACCGTTCCACGTGTAGTCTCGCCAACGTTGTCAGCAAACGCATCGATGATAGGTTGATCCTCAAGATCCACACGCTTGATTTTATAACCGAAATTCTCCGGAGCAGGGGTAAAAGTGACGGTGAGGTTTAGGCCTGTGTGCAGTCCCTTACCGCTCAAGGAGAAGCTTTCTTTCAGTGTCTGTTGTTTCATGAAACAATTATTTATTAAGTTTTTCTTTCAATTCATTCAATTCTTTGCGCAGAGAGTTCAGCTCTTTGTACATATCAGGCAAGCGCTGTGTAAGTGCCACCATGCGGAAGAAAGGCCGTTTTTCCATAGGAGGTGTACCAATGAGCTGCATGTTATCCTCTACATTGAAAGGCGCACCTGTTTGGGCCCCTAAGTCCACATGATTACCTATATGGATATGGCCGCCTACGCCTACCTGACCGCCAAACATACACCATTCACCCACTTTTGTGGAGCCTGCTACGCCTACTTGGGCAGCCATCACAGTGTTTGAACCTACCTCCACGTTATGGGCAACCTGGATGAGATTATCAAGTTTCACGCCTTGATGTACCACAGTGGCTCCCATGGTAGCACGGTCAACGCAGGTGTTGGCTCCAATCTCTACATTATCTTCAATAATGACGATGCCAATCTGAGGAATCTTGTTGTAGCCATTGGGTGTGGGAGCAAAGCCAAAGCCGTCGGCACCAATGACTGCCCCTGAATGCAGCGTGACCTGATTGCCAAGACGGCAACCGTGATAAATGTTTACACCTGAGTAAAGCAGACAATTATCACCAATTTTCACACCATCGCCAATACAAACGTGTGGATAAATTTGGGCATTGTCTCCAATCTCTACATTCTCTCCAATCACGGCAAATGGGCCAACATAGGCATCTTTACCTATTTTTGCAGAAGCTGCTATAGAGGCTAATGAACTGATACCCTGTTTGCGAGGCTTGCTTTGTTCGTAGATGGTGAGCAATTTGGCAAGGGCCTCATAGGCATTGTCCACCTTGATCAGGGTAGCCTTGATCTCTTTTTCAGGGATGAAATCCTTATTTACCAACACAATGGATGATTGTGTCTCATATATATAAGGGGTGTATTTCGGGTTAGAGAGAAAAGAAATGGCACCTGGTACACCCTCTTCAATCTTGGCAAAGGTGTGTACGCTTGCATTCTCATCGCCTACAATTTCTCCTTGCAGGACTTGTGCGATTAGTTTAGCAGAAAACTCCATTTTCCCAGTTAGTTTAGTATTTACTGCAAATTAAGCATATTTTTTTCAAATAACTGCTATTTGTGGTAATATTTTATGTTCTTTAAGGGATTATTTGATTCTTTTTCAGTTCTTCACACATCTGATCTCTCAATTCTGCTGCAGCTCTATAGGCTCCTTGGGCAAAATCTATCGTTTTGTCTGCATAGATAATGCCTCGACTTGAGTTTACAATGAGACCGCATTCGTCGTTCATACCGTATTTGCAGACTTCCTGCAAAGAGCCGCCTTGTGCACCTACACCTGGAACCAACAGGAAATGGTTAGGTACAATCTTGCGAATATCTTCGAAGGCCCGTCCTTGGGTAGCTCCCACCACATACATCATCTGCTCATCAGTAGCCCATTGTTGTGATTTCTGCAGTACCTTTTCAAATAGTTTCTCTCCTTGCGCATCTTCCATCAGTTGGAAATCGTGTGAACCCTTGTTGCTGGTAAGAGCCAGTAGGATGACCCATTTCTCTGGATAGTTGAGGAAGGGTGTCACACTGTCCTCACCCATGTAGGGGGCTACCGTTACGGCATCAATGTCCATCTCTTCAAAAAAACTGCGGGCATACATGAAAGAGGTGTTCCCAATGTCTCCTCGCTTAGCATCGGCAATGATAAATTGGTCAGGATAGAATTGCTTGATATATTTCACCGTTTTCTCAAAAGCTATCCAACCTTTTACTCCCATGCTCTCATAGAAAGCAAGATTGGGTTTGTAGGCTATGCACAAGTCGGCTGTGGCATCTACAATGGCCTTGTTGAACGTGAAGATTGGGTCTTCTTCTCCTAAAAGGCACGTTGGAATCTTCTTGATATCTGTATCTAAACCTACGCAGAGGAAGGAACCTTTACGCTTTACATTCTCGGTTAATGCTTTTTTATTCATGATGATCAGTTGTTAAGTTCGTTATTATCACTCCATGAAATGTCGTCCACTAAATGTCTTCTCACTGCAGACCCGTAGTTAACATTCAAGTAATCCATCTTGTCCTCTACCTGCTTTTTGTCCTCAGGCAGTGATTCTACCCAAGCCCTGTAGGTCTCTGTGTCCATGGGCAGAGATTTCCCGCTTGCCTTCAACGCCTCTTCCACTTCGTGTAAGAGTTTGCGTTTGGTAATCGATGCACAACTCCACGGCCCAACAGAAGCCAAGAAGAACAGTATGCAGAAGGAAACGGGAATCCACCAAATGCGTTTGGATTTCAGGAAAAACAAGGTGAGGCAGACTACATAGCACCACACGTTAAATAATAAGATGTACAATCGGTCAATGCTGATTCCATAGTCTGTAATACGACGATAGATACCTATTGACATCAATAGGAGTATAGGTAGAATCATGAGGGGCAGCCACTTCACGATGAATCGTTCCACGCGGTTTCTGGTAGAGAAGAACTGCTGGGGATAGATCATGTAAACCAAGGTCAGCATGCCCAGCATCAAAAAGGAGGTAAGCCACGACACCCATCCGTTGGGCAGTTCCCATCTTACCAGGATGACGATGGCATATAGGTAAAGCGTAAGCAGGTAGCACATCAGCATGGGTACAAACAGGTTGTATATCACCCCTTTGTAGAATTTGCTCAGGTTCGGAATCGTGGCATTTTGCTTTGTCTCTTTACGGGGTATCCTAATAAGGAAGAGAATAGGGGCGACAAAGACGATGCAGATGGTGGCTGCGCTGGCGTACGCTTCTTCGGGCAAGGCCCAGTTGAACAACTGCCGGAAAGACTCAAACAGTAGCAGGATGCCGCCTGTCAGAATCCCCCCTATACCCCAAGCGATGAAGGCGGAAATGAAAAGCTTCATGCTGAAACGCCAGAAGGGGATATCGCTCTCCTGATGGTAGAACGACAGGGTGAAGACGGAGATGATGATGCATAAGATACATACCACAGTCAGGTAAATCATGGGTGTCTTCACCAGTGTGAGACTGTCGGTGAGGTATCCGCAGTAGGCCAGCCAGCCTATGAGTACTATCGCTTCTACGGCATCCCCCCTCAGCTTATGCCTCACCTCTTCGTTGAGCAGGTGGAAGGAGAGTGCCATGATGGCTGCAGTGGGCAGGTAAAGCAGCCCGAAGAAGATAGTCTCTCTTTCCAAGTCCCAATCCGTATGGATGAGCGCCAATATAAAGGCCGTGAGTATGACGATGAAAGTCAATGCCAACGGGAAACGCTTGCAGAAAGCCAGCGTTCTTTCTCCAAATGTGAGGATGAGTGACTTTTCCATAGCCGTCAATGATATTAGTAGTTACAATTCGCTTGCTTTCAGGCGCTCAGCATTTTCAGCCACAATAAGGTGATCGATGCAGTCTTGGATGTCGCCATCCATGAATGAAGCCAAATTATAGATGGTGTAGTTGATGCGATGGTCGGTAATACGCCCCTGAGGATAGTTGTAGGTACGTATCTTGGCCGAGCGGTCGCCAGTAGAAACCATCGTTTTACGCTTTTGAGCAATATCGTCCATGTATTTTTGGCGCTCCTTATCGTAGATGAACGTACGCAGTCGGGCTAAGGCACGCTCCTTGTTTTTGGGTTGGTCGCGTGTTTCCGTACACTCAATGAGGATCTCTTCAACGATACCGGTATTGGGATTCTTCCAATTATATCGGAGGCGTACACCCGATTCCACCTTATTTACGTTCTGTCCACCAGCTCCACTGCTTCGGAAGGTGTCCCAGCGTATTTCGCCTTCGTTGATAGAGACTTCAAAGGGGTCTGCTTCGGGCAAAACGGCAACGGAGGCTGCCGAAGTGTGAACGCGTCCTTGTGTCTCTGTGACGGGAACACGCTGTACGCGATGGACACCCGATTCGTATTTTAATAAGCCATAAACACCTTCACCTGTGACTGAGCAGATAACTTCCTTAAACCCTCCCACAGTACCCTCGTTGGCACTGGAAACTTCAAATTTCCAACCCTTCATCTCGCAATATTTAGAATACATGCGGAATAGGTCTCCTGCAAAGAGAGCGGCTTCATCACCTCCCGTACCTCCTCGGATTTCCAGAATAGCATTGCGACTATCGGTGGGATCAGCTGGGATAAGCATCAGCTTGATCTGCTCCTCCAATATTGGCTGTTTCTCTTGATTGGCAACCAGTTCCTCACGCGCCATTTCTTTTATCTCCGCATCTTCCTCATTCATGAGTAAGTCCTTGGCCTCCTCAATACCCTGCAGCACCTGCATGTATTCCTTGCGGGCTTGCATCAGGTTGCTCAGGTCTTTGTATTCTCTGGTAAGCTTGACATAGCGTTGCTGGTCGGCTATCACGCTGGGGTCAGTGATGAGCATAGAAACTTCCTCAAAGTGGGGAAGCAATCCATTAAGTTTCTCTAAAAGGTTAGTTCCTGCCATGTGCCCTTATTTGTCATAGGTAAACTTGCCAAACTCACTCTCTATCACAAGGCCTTCCCAGTCGCTCTGCTCTACATGTCCCACTACTTGGGCGTCTATGCCGAAACTCTTGCTGATTTCAATTACTCTCTCGGCATGTTCTGGAGCTAAATACACTTCCATGCGATGTCCCATGTTGAACACCTTATACATCTCTTGCCAGTCGGTTCCACTCTGTTCCTTGATGATATGGAAGAGTGGAGGTACGGGGAAGAGATTGTCTTTGATAACCTTGCATCCGTCGGGCATGAAATGCAGGATCTTTGTCTGTGCGCCGCCTGAGCAGTGTATCATGCCATGTACATCGTGCCGCATCTCATCGAGCAGCTGCTTGATCACTGGAGCGTAGGTACGGGTGGGGGAGAGTATCAATTTGCCGGCATTGAGGGGGCTTCCTTCTATATTGTCAGTCAACTTCAAACCTCCGCTATATACCAGTTCTTCGGGTACTGCCTTGTCATAACTCTCAGGATATTTTTCTGCCAGGTACTTGGCAAATACATCGTGACGGGCACTGGTCAGTCCGTTGCTTCCCATGCCGCCGTTGTATTCATTCTCATAAGTAGCTTTGCCATAAGAAGCCATACCTACTATCACATCCCCTGCTTGAATGTTGGCGTTGTCTATCACGTCACAGCGCTTCATACGGCAGGTCACAGTGCTATCTACTATGATAGTACGTACTAAGTCTCCCACATCGGCCGTCTCACCACCAGTGGCATAGACACCGATACCCATCTTGCGCAACTCGGCCAGCAGCTCGTCGGTACTGTTGATGAGGACAGAGATTACCTCCCCGGGAATCAACAGCTTGTTACGTCCTATGGTACTTGATACTAGGATATTATCTACAGCACCAACGCAGAGCAGGTCGTCTATGTTCATTATAAGCGAGTCCTGTGCAATGCCTTTCCATACCGAGAGGTCACCCGTCTCTTTCCAGTAGAGGTAGGCTAAGCTTGACTTGGTGCCAGCTCCGTCGGCGTGCATGATGTTGCAGTAGTCAAGGTCTCCACCCAGGATGTCTGGGATGATCTTACAAAAAGCCTTAGGAAATAAACCTTTATCAATGTTCTTAATGGCGTTATGCACATCTTCCTTGGAGGCACTTACGCCTCTCATCATGTATCTTTGCTCTTTTTCCATAATCGTTTTTTATTTTTTGCAAAGATACAACTTTTTTTCTTATTATGCAACGGCTGTGGGTAAACCAAATAGATTAATGAAAATGCTCTACCGCAAATGATACGATCCTTCTTTCATATTCCTCAGGGAAAGACTGATAGGAGTGGGCATGTGCTACTCCTGGAACGAGCCAGAGCTGCTTTGGCTGAGGCTTGGCTTCGTAGAGTCTTACCCCCATCTCGGTAGGTACAAATGTATCTTGGTCACCATGAATGAAGAAGATAGGTTTAGTACTTCGACTGACCAGAGGCAGGGCATCGGCCTCGCCGAAACTCCAGCCGTAGCGCAACTTGCAGAGCAGGCTGCTGGTGTACATTAGCGGGAATGGAGGCAGGTCGAACGTTTTGCGCAGTTCGCCTGCAAATTCGTCCCATACACTGGAATAGCCGCAGTCATCTACAAATGCCTGCATCTGTGGAATGTCCATGCCAGCGAGAACTGCTGTGAGGAATCCTCCCATGGAAATGCCGTGAACAATCTGCTTAGTCTGAGTAGCAAAGATTTCGTTGGCCAGCGTGCTCCAATGAAGTACGTCAAGTCGGTCTTTCCAACCCATCTGAATGGCTTCGCCTTGGCTTTGACCATGCGCATGGAGGTCGGGCAATAATAGGTTGTAACCCAACAGGTGATGATAAATATAACCCACGGCAAGCATGCGCACTGCATTGTCGGTATAGCCGTGAAGCAGCAGGGCGGTAAAAGGTGTAGCTTGTGGGGCTTGTACATAAAGGGCGTGCAATTTCCTGTTTTGATGTATGATAAAGGTGTCACGCAAAGCTTTATGCTTTGTGAGACTGTCAAGCCACGATGTGGTTTGTGGAAACTCTTTTTGAAGCCATAGGTAGGATGCCTCTATGTCGTTTCCTTTCTTGTAGACTGGCTTGAGGGAATAGTCAAGCATATAAAAACTGGCTGCTGATAGCACTCCCAACGTGATGATCAGCAGCACAGCCACTCCATATTTTACTCTCTTCTTAACGCTCAATATTCAATGTTATAAGTTCCAAATGTTCCACGACTCAAACGCTTGCAGCAGAAGCATTTCCAGTCCATTCTTCACCACAGCCCCCTGCGCAGCTCCTTTTTTCATGAAAAGAGTCTCGTCGGGATTGTAGAGCAGGTCGTAGAGCAGATGGTTGGGGGTGAGGCATTCGTAAGGGATGTCTGGGCAAAAGTCCTCGTTGGGATACATACCCACAGGAGTACAATTGACAATGATGAGGTGCTCGGCCATGACTTCGGGTGTCAGTTCATCATAGGTCAGCAAGTTGGGCCCTTTTTTAGTACGTGACACAAATGTGCTCTCCACGCCCAAGTCTTCCAATCCGCAGAAGATGGCTTTACTGGCTCCGCCTGTACCCAGAATCAATGCTTTCTTGTGCATTGGAAGCAAGTACGGATCAATGGAACGGCTGAAGCCTAAGATATCGGAGTTGTAACCCACCAAGCGTGTTTTCTTCCCCTCTCTGATGATCTTGATGACATTTACGGCTCCTATGCGCTTGGCAGTAGCTGGATCCAAAGAGTCAAGATAGGGTATCACCTGTTCCTTGTAAGGAATGGTGACATTCATGCCGCAGAGGTTGGGATTGCCGTCTATGATGCGCTTGAAGGCTGCAATGTCTTCAATTTCAAAATTGACATATTCGGCATCTATGCGCTCTGATTCAAATTTTTCATTGAAGTAGTTCTTGGAAAAAGAATGCTTCAATGGATAGCCGATTAATCCGTACTTGTTCATAGGAATAAAGTATTAGATTGCTTTGATGACATTCTCTTCAATCCGAGTCAGCACATCACCTTCAGACTCTGCTTTCTCAAACTTCTCACCCGTGATATGTTCGTAGAGTTCAATATAGCGGTCGCTGATACTGGTCACTATTTGATCTGTCATCTCAGGTACCTGTTGGCCTGCTTTTCCTTGGAATCCGTTGCCCATCAACCATTCGCGCACAAATTCCTTGGATAGTTGCTTTTGGGGTTCTCCTTTTGCAAACTTATCCTTATAGCCTTCTGCGTAGAAATAGCGGCTGCTGTCGGGGGTATGAATTTCGTCCATCAGGTAGATGGCACCGTTGTGCTTGCCAAACTCATACTTGGTATCTACCAGGATGAGGCCACGCTTGGCTGCTATTTCTGTTCCGCGCTGGAAAAGAGCCAACGTGTATTTCTCCAGCAAGGCATACTCTTCGGGAGTGGCCAGCCCCTTGGCCAGAATCTCTTCCTTGGAGATATCGGCGTCGTGTTCGCCAATCTCAGCCTTGGTAGTAGGAGTGATAATGGGTTCAGGGAACTTCTGATTCTCCTTCATGCCCTCGGGAAGTCTTACACCACATATTTCACGAACACCGCTCTTATAGGCACGCCAGGCACTGCCGCATAGGTAGCCACGTACAATCATTTCCAACGAGAAACCTTCGCACATCACGCCTACAGTCACCATAGGGTCTGGACTGGAGAGTTTCCAGTTAGGGCAGATGTCGGCGGTGGCATCTAAGAATTTTGCAGCAATTTGGTTGAGCACCTGTCCTTTGAATGGGATGCCTTTGGGCAGTATCACATCGAAGGCCGAAATTCGGTCGGTAGCCACCATCACTAATTTCTCATCGTTGATGTTATACACATCACGCACTTTACCATGGTAAACACTTTTCTGACCTGGAAAGTTGAAGTCTGTTTTGGTTATCGCTTTCATACGTTAAACATTAATCATTAAACATTAAATATTACGGCTTCACCGCTATTCTCAGCTGCACCTCAGCAATGCAAGCAAGCTTGATTGCATTCGGCTTGTACGAGAATTAAACATTACGGCTTAGCTTCGGCCTCTTTCTCTTGTTCAGCATTGGCTCTCGCCCGTTCTTCTTTACGCTCCTTATCGTACTTGTCGTACGCTTCTACAATATGCTCCACCAATTTGTGTCGCACTATGTCTCTCTTATTCAGTTCTACCACAGTAATGCCCTTGATGCCTCGGAGGATATGCAACGCCTGAATGAGGCCAGATGTCTGCGATGGAGGAAGGTCTATCTGGGTGATATCACCTGTGACAAACATCTTGGTATTCATGCCCATGCGGGTGAGAAACATCTTGATTTGCTGGGTGGAAGTATTTTGTGCCTCGTCAAGAATCACCACCGCGTCGTTTAGTGTACGACCGCGCATGAAAGCCAACGGAGCAATCTGAATCACGTTGTTCTCCATATATTCCTGCAATTTGGCGGCAGGAATCATGTCTTGCAGCGCATCGTAGAGGGGTTGCAAGTAGGGATCTATCTTTTCTTTCATATCTCCAGGGAGAAATCCCAACTTCTCACCGGCTTCTACAGCTGGACGACTCAGAATGATTTTCTTAATTTCCTTATTCTTCAAAGCCCTGACTGCCAATGCGATGGCGGTGTATGTCTTGCCAGAACCTGCAGGACCGATAGTGAAAACCAAGTCGCTTTTCTTGAAAGCTTCCACCAGTTTCAGCTGATTCTCGCTGCGTGGGATAATGGGTTTTCCCGTTACGCTGAACACAATGACATTGCCTGACTTCTCTGCCTGAGGGGCATTGCCTTTGATGATGTCGATAATCACTTCTTCCTTCAACGAATTGAACTCTGCACAATACTTTTCTAGTTTGATGATGCTTTCCTCAAAGGCACACATTTCTTCCTCATCACCCAGAACTTTGATCACATTGCCACGCGCTACAATGCGCAACTTTGGATACAAAGCCTTGATAAGTTGCATATTGGCGTTGTTTACCCCATAAAACAGGATGGGATCTACGTCTTCCAGAACTATTACCTTTTCAATCATTCAGCAGTTTTTCGTATATAGAATACAAATATAGTGAAAACTTCTTTTATCTCCGCATTTGGAGCGTTATTTTTTTGCTTTCACCCTCACTAATACGGCATCGCCGGTCTTTTTCACTTCCAAACAGACGGGTTTTAATTGTCTGCGGTTGAAGTCAAACAGCCAGTTAGGGTCAAAAGCTTGACCGTTGACTCGGCACTCAAAATGAACGTGTTCAGTGGTCGCACGCCCTGTTCTCCCTTCCAGTCCTAAGGGTTGGCCTGCCCTCACGGTATCTCCCACCTGGACCAGGTTCTTGGAATTATGGCTATATACCGTTTCCATACCAAAGGAATGACGCACCACTACCACATTGCCATAGCCTCCATAGTTGTAAGAAAGGCGTACTACCCCAGGAAAAGCACTTCGCACGGTATCATTGGCAAAAGTCTTGATGTCCACGCCCGTATGCACCCCATGTCCACCACGGTTCCAGTCGGATATCATGTGACTGCCAATCAAAGGGAAACAGAAACCTCCTTTTAAGATGTCGTCCGAACAAATGTTGAAACTGTTGCTGTTTTTGAAGAGCCCTGGCGTTTGCGTATTCACATAGCTCCGCTCACTCTCGCTGAAGCCTTGAGCTTGCATGACGGGAGTGTGCATCAGCAACAGTGACCATAGGATGATATGTAATGCTTTGCTCCTCAACAATTATTCTCTTATCTTAAATAAATTTGTAGAATTTTATTTCTGTTCCTTCTGCATATTTTCCCAATAGTTCTTGGGCGAACAAGGCGGCTTCTTGCAATCCTTCTTCTCCGCTGTATCCATTGATGATGGCCAGGATGTGAGTGGTCTGCAGAGTCATCTTAGTACGTTCATGGTCGCTGGTAGGGGTACCTATGCCTCCTACAGCATCGCGATATACAGGTAGTCCCTCTATGTTGAGCATACCTCGGCCTATACCTTCATAGGGCTCGCCTTCCTTACCTATACCCAATACCAAGTCTGTACCCTGAATTTTGTCGGCATCAAATCCACCTATGGAGTAACCTGATTTCATGGAAACCAGGTTGATGATGTCTACCAAGGTGTCTATCTGATAGAGTTTGAGTCCGCGCAACACTCGTCGGCAGAGAGCTTCGGCCGAGGGACGATAGCGGCTTGGGTCTTTGCCACAACGACGATAGGCTTCACGGGTAGCTGCAATAGTAGGCCAGAGTTTTATCTCATCAATGTCGTGATGTAGTTTCAACTCTTCTGAGTATGCATCTATTTCTTTCCATAGCCCTTCGCTAAAGGGAGAATTAACCACCTTCGCCTCTACCGCAATGCCTCTAAACCCAGGGCAATGCTCCCTAAACTCATCAGATATCGTAATATGCATTTCTATAATTGAAAATTGATTTTAATGTTTAATCTTTCATCATAATGCCCGTAAGTGCACGCCCTGATTCTATTCCCATCCTGCGAGCAGAAAAATAATCTTGGTAGCGTAGGTAGGTACAGATACCAGCCAATTCAATCTGATTGTCTGGAATGCCAAACTCCTTAAACTGCATACGGTTGGCTATCCAAAGGTTGATGTGGTACTTGTGCGAGTTGCGCTTCCATTCCGAAATGAGTTCCATGGGGAAACCGGCATTGGCAAATTCCAGATACACTTCATCGCCCACTTCCAAACCAGCCAAAGAGATGCCAGGCCCCATGCAAGCAAGAACGTCTTTTCCCTCCGTCCCAAAAAGTTCGTGCATTTTCTCTAAGGTCAGTTTGGCAATGCGCTTCACTGTTCCTCTCCATCCGGCATGTGAACTGGCTATCACTCGATGTGTCTTGTCATAGAACAGCAAGGGGATGCAGTCAGCGGTAGTCACGCACAGACAGACTCCCTTTTCTGTCGTAATGAGAGCATCTTTCCCATCCACCATGTGAAGGCGCTCTTGTTCATCAGCCTCTAAGTAGGAATTATCTATGATGCCGATGTCTGTTCCGTGCACCTGATGTGGAATTACCAGTGCTTTGGGTTTTTGGGGCAATGAATTGTACAGCTTCTCCACGTTCTTTTTCAAGCTTTCTGGATCATCGTAGCCATAGATGCCCAGATTGAACGAGGCGTAGCTTCCCTTGCTCACACCTCCATGGCGGGTGGTAGTAAAGTTACAAAGTTCAGGCCTTTGAGAGAGCAACTTGAAGCCTTGTAAACTTTGGTCTTCAGTCAGTGTTATCATGATAACAGGTTTATAATGTGCTGCAAAAATAATGAATTTATTTTTAAAATAGGTGTAATCTTTGTACAGATGTTTCAAATGTCGTAATTTTGCACCCGATTATGCTCTACCTGGCTTTTTTATCAGCAGCGTTGCTTGGCGTTTACGACATGTTTCGCAAGCAGTCGTTGAAGGACAATGCGGTGCTTCCCGTCTTGTTCCTCAATACCATTTTCCTTAGCCTGCTCTTTTTGCCTTTTATCTTGTTATCGTATTTTTCTCCAGATACTTTGCAAGGTACACCTTTCTTCGTACCTCAAGCAGGATGGGAAATTCATCGCTTCATCCTGCTCAAGTCGTTCATTGTTTTGTCATCGTGGATATTCGGCTATTTCGCCACCAAGCATTTACCCCTCACCATCATCGGCCCCATCAATGCTACCCGCCCTGTGATGGTATTGATAGGAGCCTTGTTGCTTTTTGGAGAGCGGCTCAATCTTTACCAGTGGATAGGTGTCACGTTGGCCATCATCTCGTTTTTCATGCTGAGCCGTTCTGGAAAGAAAGAGGGCATTGACTTCGCCCACAACCGTTGGATATTTCTATTGGTTATGGCAGCAGCGATGGGTGCTGTAAGCGGACTCTACGACAAATACCTCATGAAGCAGTTTGCCCCCATGCTCGTTCAGTCGTGGTACAATATCTACCAAGTTTTTATCATGTGTCCCATCATCTTATTGCTATGGATGCCACATCGCAAGAAAAGCACGCCCTTCCAGTGGCGATGGACCATTCCTTGCATCTCTCTCTTTTTGGGTGCCGCCGACTTTGCCTACTTTTATGCCTTGAGCTATCCCGATGCTCTGATTTCTGTCATTTCGATGATTCGAAGGGGTAGTGTGGTGGTTTCTTTTGCTTGTGGAGCTCTGTTTTTGCATGAAAAGAACCTTAAAAGCAAAGTTCTTGACTTGATTTTAGTATTAATTGGAATGTTCTTCTTATATTTGGGAACGAAATGAAAAAGTTATTGACCATAATCACCACGCTGACCCTGATGCTTTCTGCCCAGGCACAGCAGGCTAAGGACTACTTTACCAGTATGCCCGATACGATTTTACCCATACTCACGGAAGTGAATCGGGCCGACTGCATCGATTTCCTCGATAGTAATATGAAAGCAGAGGTGACCAATCGTTTCAGCGGCAAGTCGGAGATGACCAAACTTACGGCCGATTTCATTGAGATGAGGCTAACCCCATCGGCTACTTGGCAGATGAAAGTGCTGCAAGCCGCTGAAACTCCTCTGGTTTGTGCTGTGAGTACGGTTTCGGCCCCTGCTGCCGATAGCCATATCCTTTTCTATGACGATGATTGGAATCAGTTGTCGGCTACTGATTATTTGTCCGAAATGCCCCAGATTGACGATTTTTTCACGACAATTCCAGACAGCGTGAATCTCAACCGTTACCTGTTCTATCGCAGCCGTGTGGATGTGCCGCTTATGAAGGCCGTGCTTTCGCCCGATGCCCAGACACTCTCCTTTTCCCTTAGTACCATAGGGACGTTGGATAGGGAGACCGTAGATTTCCTTCAGCCTTTTGTCCGTAAGGAGATTGTATATCAATGGAACGGAGCTCGATTTGTAAAACCTTAATCCACCTTATATTATTATGAGAAGATTACTATTAATACTGATGATTATGAGTCTGATTTCTCCCAATGCCGATGCTCAGAAGAGCAAGAAAGAGTTAGAGAACGAGTTGAAGCGTGTGGCAACCTTGCTTCAAAACGACAGCCTGCGTACCAAAGCTCCGTTCTTAGAGCATGATATGGTTGCTTCCACTTATATGGACCAGATACTCAGCCTTACGCCTGAACAATATTCCGCTGATATGGAGCAGGCGCAGAAACATTTTGAGGAAATAGACTGGATGTATGAACTTGGCTTACTCATGGATAAGAAAGGACGCTTTTTCTTAACCAAATACTTCAAGGATTTCAGTCCTGCCGACTTGGAATTCTTGAAAGAGCGCAGCCGTGAAGAGCGTCAACGCCTTAATGTCGTAAAGGATTATTGCGACAACATGATGGCTCGCAAGGCCGAGGCAGCTTCGCATACTATGCCCAAGGGCAAGCTGCTGAAACTTTCGTATGACGAACGAGCCACTTATATTTCTTTACTTTCCGAATATGAAGTGTTGGCTGATTCTGCAGGTCATTACCAACTTCTGGCCCCGATAAGGTTCAATGATGAAGACAAAGTGGCTATTTCATTGCCTGATGACTTTGGTGAGCAGGTGCGCTCCCTCTTGGAAGAGAAGGGTATCTACCGCTGCTTAACCTATTATCCAGAACCTCCTACCCTGCCTGGTGAGCCCCGACTGCTAGGCGGTCCTCCCAGTTGGTCATTCCGTGCCGAGTTTGAAGATGGGGTAGTGCAGACTGGTTCTTCACGGAGCTACCCTTTCGAAGCCATCAGCACCATCAACGAACAGATGCGTGTCCTCATAGAGACTGAAATGCAGAAGCGCTCTGAAAACTGAAAAAACATAGTATTTACAATAGTTTGAGGATTTTTTTTTCATAAAACGTAATGGGTTTTGTCATGGCAGAAGGCGGTTTTGTCATAATTTGTTAATAAGTGTTATTTGTTTCCCTTTCTTTTTTATACATTTGTTATCGAAAGAACGGATTTTTGTGTTAAATCTAAATCTATTATATGGGAAACAAAAAATTCTACTATTCTGCTTTGTTCGTTGCCCTCTTCCTGTTTCCTAGCCTGATACAGGCTCAGGAACAGCAGGAAGAGCGGGAAGTAATCTTGGCTCCTATGGATATCTTTGTTCCTCACTGGCAAGTGGGCGGATCGATAGGAGTGGGCTATGATGTGGGTGAAGCCAAGTTTGAGCAGTTGCTCTCTCCAGCTCTTCAACTGGAAGGTGCCTATCATTTCAATGAATTCCTTGCAGTGAGGCTCTCCCTGAGCGGTTTTCAGTCGAAAAACCGCTATGCGTATCCGGCACAGAAGTATTCATGGAACTATCTTCAGCCTGCCGTGGAATTGAAGGCCGATTTGGCCTCCATTTTTTTAGGGTGGAAACCCGACCGTAAGGTTACACCTTATATATTTGGAGGTGTGGGTACGGCCATCACTTTCGGCAACGGGGATGCTACAGATGCTGTGGAGAAAGATCCCCGCTTCTTTCAGACGGAGTTTCAGAAACTTTGGGAAAGCAGCCGCTTACACCTGATGTTTAGGGCAGGCCTGGGTTCGGAGTTCTGGTTGAACGACAAAGTGGCATTGACGCTGGAGGCCAATGCCAACATGCTGCCTGATCACTACAACTCCAAGAAAGGCACCCACGATAACTTGGACTGGAGGTTCAATGCGCTGGTGGGTGTAAAATTCAGATTGGGCAAGCATGTGCGCAAGACTGATCCTGTCTATGGGCGGACTATTGAGAAACCTCAGCCTGTCATTATCCGAGATACCATCACGAACGTGGTGCGTGACACAGTAACCATCATCCAGGAGCGTAACACGCCTATCCGTATCACGCCCGATATGGCTAAGTTCACTGTGAACATTCAGTTCCTCATCAATCGCAGCAACATCCGCGACTCCCAGATTCCTAAGATGAACCAGCTGCTGCTTTACTTGCGTGAACACCCCGATGTGCATGTGCTGCTTACTGGCTATGCTGACAAGGAGACGGGTACGCCGCAAATCAACGACCGATTGAGCCGTGAACGTTCGGCATCCGTGGCCAAGTGGTTGCAACAGCACGGAATCAGCGAATACAGGATTCACAGCGACTCGAAGGGCGACAGGTTCCAGCCGTTCAACTTCCCGGAGGAGAACCGCGTGTGTATCTGTATCGTGCTTGACGCTACTTACTTTTAACCAAAATAACGAATAACAATGAATACAATGAAGAAGATTATATTAGGAGTACTGACCTGCCTGATGGGTGGGCTGACCGCATGTACTGACTACCAGGATGAAATTACTGCCTTGGACAAACGTGTCACCATTCTTGAACAGCTGGTGGACCGTACCAATTCTGATATCGTTACCCTGCAGGCACTGATTGATGCGATGGAGGCGGGTGATGTGATTAAGCAAATCGAACCTCTGGTGGATGCAAAGGGGAATCAATATGGTTATCGTATCCAATTCCTAAATCATGATCCCATAGAGGTGACTGATGGAAAGGACGGTACCGATGGTAAAAGTGCCGTTACGCCTGTGTTCAATGTGGCACGCAATGCCGATGATGTTTATTGCTGGCAGGTGAGCTACGATGGAGGTGTCTCCTTCTCCTGGGTGCTTGATGATCAAGGCAAACAGGTAAAGGCCGTGGGTGCTGACGGAAAAGATGGTAAGAGCGTGACCCCGAAGTTGCAGATTGATGACCAGAACCGCTGGCTGGTGTCGTATGACGAAGGGGAAACCTGGGAGATTTTGGTGGATCCTGTCACTAAACTGCCGCTCTCTGCCAAAGGCGCCGATGGTAAGGATGCTGCCACCACCTTCAAGGATATATCGAAAGTGTATTCTCCCGATGGCATGACAGCCATAGGGTGGAGGTTTACCCTTCAGAACGGCGACTCGTTTACGGTGGATATGTTTGTGATGGCCCAGTCGGTAGTCATCCGTCGTGATGGCACTACAGTGAGTGCCCCCATCGTGGTAGCCAAGGACGAGGTTGTGGAGCTTACGGCTGTGATCTACCCAGAGAATACCTTGTATAAGGATGTCTTGTGGTTTGTGTCCGAGGGTGATGCCGCCAATTTCACCATCACCATGCCCAACAACAGAACCACGACAGTGATAGGCAAGGCTTCGGGTACTACTGCCAAAATCAGGGCATTGGCACGCTATTCTGAGCCAGGTAAGCCCATCGTTTACGGTGAGGTAACCATTGTTTGTAACTGACAATCGTAGGGAGGATGAATATGAAACTCAGAAGATTAATGTTTTTATTGTGGGCCGTGCTGGGCTTGGGAGGCTTGGCTTCATGCGACAAGTACGTGGATGATTTGCAAGGCATCGGCAAGCGTGTGGAGGTGCTTGAAAGCAAGAATCTCACGTCATTGACCGAGAATCTTCATACCATCCAGCTGCTTATCAAGGCTACGGAAGAGAAGGATTATTTCACTACCTTCAAGGATAACGGCGATGGCACCTATACGGTGACCTTGGCCAGCGACCCTCAGCATCCCATCACCTTCCAGTCGGCGAAGGATGGTGTCAATGGAAAGAATGCCACCGAGGTGGTCATCGGGGTGAGGGAAGTGGAAGGCTTGTGGTTCTGGACCGTCAATGGACAGCTCACGGAGATGAGGGCTAACCCTACCGCCGGCAAGAACGGAACCGACTATAACGGTGATCCCCATGATATCAATGTTCCCTTGCTGAAAGTCGGCGAGGCGGGATATTGGATGATTTCCATTGATGGAGGAGACACTTGGAAGATGGTTTACAATGGCAACAACTTGGTGTATGCCAATGGTAAGGACGGAGAGCCTGACAAGATGATTCAGACGGTCACGCTCTCTGCCGACGGCACCAGTGTCACCATTGTCCTGGTGGACGGTACAATCATCACCTTCCCTGTACATCAATGATGATTGCAGCTTAGGATGGGATAATGGGATTCCGGCCTTTTCGGCACATGAACATTGCCTTGCCCTATGATTCCAATATCTTATGGAAGGAGAGGTGTGCTTATTGGGAATTTTATAGTTTCATTGCAGCGTAATTTTTAGGGTTTAGTCGTTCCCCTTCCCTAAATATTATGAATATTATAAGGGATTGCGACTAAACGCTTGATAGGTTATATGATAAAGTCAACATTTCTTAGGTGTTTGCTGACGTTGGGACATCCTTATAAAATGTCAAGTCAGAGGGAGTTGTACGAAGGAGTGGCGAAGAAATTCGGCACTACTCCCGATGTGGTGTATAAGATAGCCCACAACAAGAAACCCAATGTTCCTGAATACGATGATGTGTTCAACGAGCTTATCCGACTTCGTATCATTAGGTCGTGGTAAGTTTGCCTGTTATTACTTGTAATTCATCATTCCGATTAGTATCTCGTCCTCTAGGTAGGATTTCTATGTGAAAAAGAACTCCGAAAGCCTGCTAAGCAGGTCTTTCGGAGTTCGACTTTTTTTACATATTCGTTTTTCTAGAAATCCATGAAATACACAGTTTGTTAACTGCTCCCCTCAGCGGGTTTAGCCTGTTCTATCAGTTGTTGCCTGAGTCGTAACAAGGCATCTTTGGGAACCTGCAAAACGAACTCGAAGAAACGGTAGTCGCTGAGTGTCAGCAATTGCTTTTGGGTATTTATCTCATACAAGTACGCCATATTGATGACATGTTGCTTGCTGATGTGCTGAAAAGGACTTTTCTTGCCTTTCAACGCATCACACAGAGCTTGCTCTGCTTTCAATAAGCTCATGTAGAGGCTATACTTTCGCTTGTTTACCAATACAATAGTAGTATAGTTGCCATAGGTCTCCATATAAGCTATCTTATCAATGTCGATGCACAACAATGCATCCTTGGTGTTGATGTAGAGATAGGTTGTTTCCATACGTTCTCTTATACGATAATCAGCCTACGGGTATTATGGATATGACCAAACTCTACTAAGTAAACGGTTTCTTCCTTATAGGGGTCCATCATGGTCTCCATCATAGGAGGCATGTAGGAGTGTGTGCAGGCATAGCTGTATTTCAGGTCGTGATAACCCTGCTTCAAGCCGCCTGGCTTGTCTACAACGAGAGTGACCAACTCTAACGGATGCCAATGAACCTGACGGCTCTCCAGCATCTCCTGCCAAGTATAGTCGGTGCCTCCAAGACGCCACAGGATATGGTCTTTGGTGATTTCCTCACCATCTACTACGAGGGAGCCTACCTTCACCTGACTCAGGAACACGCCACGGTAATAGGGAAGACGAATCTTCAATTGGAAGCCCGTTACCTTGCCTTCTGAACTGATATTTCTGAATCCTACAGATTGTATGATTTGTTTTTCCATATACGTTCCTCCTCTTTGTTATTCGCCAATAATGTTTTTCATCATGATATGCTGCTTGCGCAAGGTCTGACCTACCTCATAGCCTTGGTCGTACTTGTCGCTGCCCTCGTATTCACTGAGCAGGTAGCCGTCCCATTCATGCTCAATCATGATTTGCAGGATGCGCTCGTAAGGAATCTGCGTCTCGTGGAAGTCGTCGCTCATGTGGAAGAGCTTGGCGTGACAGCAGTAGATGTAAGGCAACAATGGGATGATGTCTTCTGGTTCGCTGTAAGAGGCTTTCTGGCCAGGAGTGTTCTGCCTGCCCGAGGTGCGGAACACACTGAAATCCACATTGATGCCGAAGTACTTGGTACCCGTTTGCTTGATAAAGTCCACATACTCCAAGATAAAGCCTTCGGTGAGGCTTGATGGGGTGTGAATCTCAGGGCAGAGTCTAAGGTTCAGGCGCTCAGCCAATGGAAGCACGGCGGTGATTACCTCGCGCCAGTTGTCTATAGGAGCCAGTTGGCTGTCTTTCACTGTCATCTTGGTGCGCATTACCGTGAAGCCCAAGCGATGAGCCAGATGCATGTCGCGCTTCAGATACTCTACGGTCTCTTCTACAGTGAGCTCTCTGTCTTGAAGCACACGGCCATCTACCCAGTGGCCATACTCCACAGGCTGGATGTTATACTTGCGGCAAAGTGACCACCAGTAGTTTATCCATTCTTCAGAGGGATTGGGGTAGTTCTCAATGTGGGTGTTGGCAAGAATCTCAATACCACGGGCACCCATATCATGTACATCCTCGAAGCAATCCTCCAGATTCTTCTCGAATCCGAATTCTGCCGAGTAGCTGTAGAACGATACACCGCGTTTGGGACCTTTACGCACGGGAGCTGCCATAGCTTCTGGAGTGGCAGGCGCTGCCATCACGGAACTTGGCACTGCCACACCCACAGCGGCTGCAGAGATGCCTTTCAGGAAGTTCCTGCGTGAAATGGAATTGTCTTTCATAGTTCAAATATAATTGTTAATGGTTGAATCTTCGCCAAAGATAAGAAATCATTTTCAGATTTCCTACAAAAGAATTGCACAAGAAAATCCTCTTTGCTAAATTTGAGGCAAAATTATAATTTATGAAGTACAACCTGATATGAAAAAGCAAGTTTTAATGGCATCTGTAGCCGCGCTGATGCTGGCCGGATGCACCGATGAAAAGACATCGTCCAATCCTTTCTTTGCAGAGGAATATGGAACTCCTTACGAAATCCCGCCTTTCAGCGAGATAACTACGGCACAAATCCGCGAAGCCATGCTCAAGGGCTTTGAGGACGAGAAGAAAGAAATTCAGGCAATTGCCGACAATGCTGAGGCTCCTACTTTTGAGAATACCATTTTGGCACTCGATCAAGCAGGTGCTCTCCTTACTAAAGTAAATAATGTGTTCGGCCCCTTGTCGAGCAGCAACTCTACGCAGGAATTTCGCGATCTGGAAAAAGAGACCTCTCCTCTCAGTTCTGAGTTGAGCAACAGCATCTACATGAACGACAAGCTGTTCCAGCGCGTGAAGGCTGTCTATGATGGAATACCTCAGCAAAACTACGACCGTGAACAGAAGAAACTGATTGAGAACTACTACAAGCGTTTCGTGCGTAATGGTGCCTTGCTCAGTGCGGCCGACAAGGAGAAACTGGCCAAGCTTAACAACGATATCTCCATGCTGCAATTGGAGTTTGAACAGAACCTGCTGCATGAAACCAACAATACCTTTGTAACAGTAGATAAGATTGAAGACCTCGACGGACTGCCACAGGCCAATATAGACCGTGCAGCCGCCATGGCCAAGGCCAACGGACAGGAAGGCAAATGGATGTTCAACATGCAGCGTGCCAGCTGCAACCCTGTGCTTCAGTATTGTACCAACCGTGACTTGCGCAAGAAGGTCTATGATGCCTACTACAATCGTGGCAACCAGAACAATGAGTGGGACAACAAAGAAATCTCTGTCAAGCTGATAGACCTGCGCCTGCAGAAGGCCAAGCTCATGGGCTACAAGGATTATGCTTCCTATGCTCTTGACGACCGCATGGCCAAGACCAGTGAAAATGTGTATAACCTACTCGACCAAATCTGGGAACCTGCTGTGAAGAAAGCCAAGGAGGAACTGAATGACATCCGTGCTGAAATCAAGAAAGAGGGCAAAAGCTTCGAGCCAGAGGGCTGGGACTACATGTACTACATGGAGAAGGCCAAGAAGGCCAAATTTGCCATCGATGACAATGAGGTGCGTCCTTACTTAGAGGTATACAATGTGCAGCAGGGTATCTTCTATGTGGCTAACAAACTCTATGGCCTTACCTTTACGGAACGTACCGACCTGCCTAAGTATCAGGATGATACCAAGGTGTTTGAAGTCCGCGACAAGGATGGCAAGCTGTTGGCTTTCTTCTACAGCGACTACTTCCCACGCGACGGCAAGGGCGCAGGTGCCTGGTGTACCAGCTTCCGTGGTTCCTACTACAAGGATGGTGAGCGTGTGATACCAATTGTGGTGAATGTGGCCAGCCTTACTCCTCCAAGCGACGATATGCCAGCTTTGCAGAATGTGACCAACATCACTACCGAGTTCCACGAGTTTGGCCATGCGTTGCATAGCTTCATGCGCAATGTGAAGTATCGTGGCACGGGCGGTGTGGAGCGCGACTTTGTGGAGGTGCCTTCACAGATAGACGAGCACTGGGCATTGGAACCTGAGATCCTCAATGTATATGCCAAGCACTATCAGACGGGCGAAGTGATTCCTATGGAACTGGTGAAGAAGATTCAGGATAGTGAGAAGTATGGTCAGGGCTTTGCTACGGTGGAGCTTACGGCTGCTTCTTTGGTGGATATGGATATGCATACCTTGACGGAAATTCCTGCCAACTTCAATGTGATGGAATTCGAACAGCAGAAACTGAAGGAACGTGGCATCCCAAGCCAGATATTCCCTCGCTATCGCGTGACCAACTTCTCACACACCATGGGTGGAGGCTATACAGCTGGTTATTATAGCTACCTCTGGGCTGAGGTTTACGAGTGCGATGCTTACCAGGCCTATAAAGAGGCTGGCAACATCCTCGACAGCAGCATTGCCCAGCGTTTCCGTGACTATATCCTTGCACCGGGCGGAATCGACGATGGTATGACGATGTATCGCAACTTCCGTGGTCGCGATCCTAAGATCGATGGCCTGTTGGAAAACAGAGGTCTGAAGTAAGAACGAAAAAGAGGGTGTGTCGGGGATTGTTGACACACCCTCTTTTTTTTTTCTCCAGATGATTTATTTGAACAACCTCGGAGCAAGGTCCTTTAGGTTATTGCGCCAGGTAGCCCAACTATGACCCGTATCGTATGGTTCACTATATTCATACTTGATGCCATACTCGTCAAAAATCTTGTTGGTCTTCTCGCCGCTGATGTGGGTCATATCGGTAGGACCGCCCTGGGTATGGGCGAAAATCTTGAAGCTCTTGTTGATTTTGGCTGCATTCTCCTTGAGATGGAAACGCTCAGCCTCCTTCTCATAGTCCAAGTTGGGGTTGAAACCGCTGCTCAATACAAACACATAGCCGAATTTGTCATAGTTGGCCAATGTAGTTTCCAAAGTCTGGATGCCACCCATCGAGAGGCCTGCCATCGCTCGATGGTCTTTGTCTGTGAGACAACGGTAGTTGCTCTCGATAAACGGAATGATGCTCTCCATCATGTCGTTGGTGAAGTTCTCCATCAAGTCGCTCATATCCGGCTTCTTAGCAGGAATGTTGCCGTTTGGCATCACCACAATCATTGGCAATATTTTCCCCTCGGCCAGCAGGTTATCGAGGATGAAGCCGGCACGTCCCACCGTTGGCCAGGCGTTGTCGGTATCACCGCCGCCATGCACTAAGTAGAGCACAGGCAGCTTCTGTTTGGAGTTCTCGTAGCCGGCAGGTGTCCAAACGTGCATACGGCGTGTAGTGCCAAGCGTCTTGCTGTAATAGTAGCGCTGGGCAATGGCTCCGTGAGGCACATCTTTCATGGAGAAGAACTGATTGCCGTCGTCAATATCGGCCACAGCCGAGGTCTCGCTGGCGAGTGCTCCCTTGGGGTCATACACATTCACGCCATCTACCACATAGTGATAGCGATAGTAGCCAGGCTTTGCCTCCTTGATGGTGATGTTCCACACACCGTTGGGATTCTCTTTCACTTCGGGCCTGTTGTCTGGTGTCCAAGGCACGATATCGCCAGCCAATGACACGGTTCTGGCCTTGGGGGCGTAGATACTGAATACCACACTTCCATCGGCCTGTCGGCGTATGGGCTGTAGGGTATCGTTGGGGGTCGGGGTGCGCTGCCATTGGGCCTGCGCAGTAGTGAGGCTGCCGGCTGCCATCATCATAACGAACAACAAGTTTCTGTATTTCATAGCTCTGATGTTTATAAAGAAATAATGATAATATACAACAAAGATATGAATTGTTTTTCGAATACACAATTTTGTGTGAAATAAAGTTGTGTGACTTGGTTTTTGGAGTAAGTCATAGGGATGACTTAGCTCAGTCACAGCCTTGACTTAGCTCAGTCAAGCCGTTGAAATAGGTCAGTCAGTCGGTTTGACTGAGGTGTAAGATGCCTATGCGGTTTTTGCGTGATGCGTATTCAGGTTTCTATCCAAACGAATGAATATGCCAAAAACACCTCACACCTCACCTTTTTCTTTCAATTATTTGACTATCAGAAGTTTGTGTGGTGATATGCTTCCCCCACACCTCACTCACACCTCACCTACACTTCACCCTTCAGACATTGAACATTATTTGTCATTATAATGCCAAATTGGTGAAGTGTTGGTGAGGTGTTAAACCTTCATTTCACCTTTTAATGTTTTGATTTACAGTCTATTATCTCAAAAAGGTGAGGTGTGAGGTGTTTTATCGTTTACAGGAGACTCTGCTTAATGCCAAAACCTGTTCCCTGCTGTCCTTGTTATCTCCGAATCACATAATCGTCAAAAATGGGGTGTTTTGAGAATGGTAAAAAAAGAAAGCCTTCAACTTCTAACTAAGTAGAAATCAAAGGCTTATCTTAGAGCGGAAGACGGGGCTCAAACCCGCGACCCTCAGCTTGGAAGGCTAATGCTCTATCAACTGAGCTACTTCCGCGATTAAATCTTCGATTTAATCGCGGCATTATTGGCGGCACCTCAGCAAATTCAAGCTAGCTTGATTTGCGCTCGGTTTGCGCAATAATTCCGCAAATTTCGAAGACCAGTCTGTTAAAGAACTTTGTGGGCAAAGATGGATTCGAACCACCGAAGGCGTGCGCCAGCAGATTTACAGTCTGCCCCATTTGGCCACTCTGGTATTTGCCCATGCCATTTATTTACTTTGGCGGTGCAAAGATACTACTAATTTTAAAAATTCCAAACTAAATCGACCATTTTTATTGCAGTCAGAGCACATTCTTCACCTTTATTGCCCAATTTACCTCCAGCACGTTCCACTGCCTGTTCCATATTGTCGGTAGTAAGCACGCCGAAAATCACGGGGATGCGGCCTGAAGTGTTCAGCGCAGCCAAGCCTTGTGTTGTGCCTTGGCAAACATAGTCGAAATGAGGAGTCCCTCCACGCACGACACTGCCAAAACAGATGACAGCATCCACATTTTCCTCTTCCTTGAAAAGGTTGGCTCCGAAAATCAGCTCAAAACTACCTGGTACATGCTTCACGATAATATTATCTTCCGAAGCTCCATGGGCTTTCAGAGTGTCTATACAAGCACGAAGCATGGAACCTGTGATGTTGTAGTTCCACTCAGAAACCACAATGCCGAAATGCATTATTTCGGCACTGGGTATTTCATTCATTTGCTGATCGTTCAGCAAGTGATCGGCAGTTGACATGGTCTGCGAATTATTTAGCCATCATTTGCAGCTTCTCGATATACTTGTCGATATCCATTGCCTGGTAAGAGTTGAAGTACTTATCCTTGATAGTCTGGTAAGCACTCAATGCCTGGGCAAATTTGTTCTGCTGAACATAGATGTCGGCAGCTTGCTGCAGGTAGATAGGACTCAGTGAATTGTTGTCGGCCTCTTTGGCAGCAGCCATCAGCAAATCTACAGCCTTGTCAAGGTTACCCAGCTGAGCGTAGCAGTTGCCCATGGCACCCTTGATGGCAGGAGCCACCATGGCGTCTTTGCCACTGAACTTGTCAAGCTCCTTCAAAGCTTCCTCATAGCGACCCAACTGAGCCATGCTCAGACCTGCGTATGCGTGAGCCAGGTTGGCAGCCTTGGTGCCACTGAACTCATCGGCTACTTTCTGCAGACCAGCAAAACCAATGCTGTCGCCGTTGAGAGCCAAGTCGTACTCGCCATTCTCAAAATACTGTTCGCCACGGAAGAGAGCGGCCTGTGCCTTGTTCTCACGTGGAGCCTTGTAAAGGTTCTGATAAGCAAAGATTAATGCGATAACTACTATCACGGCTGCAATGGCACCCATGATAATTTTCTTGTTCTTCAAGAGAAATGCCTCTGACTTTGACACTGCATCTTCCAGGTCGAGGGCCTCATTTTTCTTCTTTTGTACTACCATTTTTATTGTTATTTTTTATTATTATCGTTTTCTCATTTCGTTTCAAGCCGCAAAATTACATCTTTTATAACTATTGGCGAAATTTACGGACATCTTTTTTTCCTAAAGATGCATAAAACATTGTTTTTTCTTCCTATTTTTGCATCACCAACGTGTGTTGCTATGGTTTTACAACGGATTTCGATACTTAACTATAAGAATTTGCAGCAGGTGGACTTGCAGTTCTCCCCTAAACTGAATTGTTTGGTGGGACAGAACGGCATGGGCAAGACCAACCTGCTGGATGCTATCTACTACCTGTCGTTCTGTAAGAGTGCAGGCAACCCCATCGACTCGCAGAATATGATGCATGAGGCTGACTTCTTCATGATTCAGGGGTTCTATACGATGGACGATGGCTCTGAGGAAGAAGTGTATTGTGGCATGAAGCGTAGGCAGAAGAAGCAGTTCAAGCGCAATAAGAAAGAATATCATCGCCTGTCGGAACACATCGGCCTTATTCCGTTGGTGATGATTTCGCCCGATGATCAGGTGCTGATTCTTGGAGGGAGCGACGAGCGGCGCCGTTTCATGGATGTGGTGATTTCGCAATACGATAAGGAGTATCTTGATGCGCTGATTAGGTACAACAAGGCTTTGATCCAACGTAATGTCCTGCTTAAGAGCGAGCAGCCCGTTGATGAGGAAGTGTTTCTGGCCTGGGAAGAAGTGATGGCTGCAGCGGGTGAGTCAGTTTACAGACGCCGACAAGCCTTTGTAGAGGAGTTTATCCCCATCTTCCAGAAGTACTACTCACTCATCTCGGGCGACAAGGAACAGGTAGAACTCAGCTATTCTTCCCACGCGCAGGAAGGCAACCTGTTGGAACAGTTCAAATCGTTGCGAGAGCGCGAGAAACTCATCGGCTATTCCATTCACGGCATCCATAAGGATGAGTTGGAAATGAAGCTGGGCGGATTCCCTATCAAACGCGAAGGGTCGCAGGGGCAGAACAAGACCTATCTGGTGGCGCTGAAGTTGGCGCAGTTTGATTTCTTGAAACGCACCAACCGTCAGTGTCCGCTACTCCTGCTTGATGATATCTTCGATAAACTCGATGCACAACGGGTGGAGCAGATCGTGAAACTGGTGGGTGGTGATGATTTCGGCCAGATTTTCATTACAGATACCAACCGTGAGAATCTGGACTATATATTATATAAGGTGGGAGGTGACTATCGGCTCTTTTCAGTGACCGAGGGAGTGGTGGAACCTCTGCAGGAGGAGCGGATATGAAAAGGCGGGAAGCACAACCCATAGGCAAGTTGGTGATGCAGTACCTACGTCAGGAGAGCTTGGAGACTCCCCTCTATGAACGCAGGCTGCTGGAGGCATGGAATGAAGTGATGGGACCTGCCATTGCTTCCTACACCCGTGAACTGAATATCCACAATCAGGTGCTCTTTGTAAATCTCACCTCTTCGGTGTTGCGCCAGGAACTGATGATGGGTCGACGTCAGTTGGTGGCGAGGCTCAATGAACATGTAGGATCGCAGGTAATCACTGATATTGTCTTCAGTTAATTGACACTCATCTTAGCGAGATGACCTTGTCCATGGGTATGTCAAATGGAAAATGAGGCACAAACCTGAGCTTCTGATAAGGGAAGCAGATCCCTACCTTTTTTGCATGGGGTAGTTTAGGCAGCAGGCGGTCGTAATACCCTTTGCCTCTTCCCAAGCGATTGCCTTTGGCATCGAAGGCCAATCCTGGCACAATGACTAATTCAATGGCTTCGAAGTCGGTGAATGCTTCTCCCACAGGCTCTAAGATATTAAAGGGGCCAGGCTGAAGCTCTCCGTTAAATACACGTAATTCCAGATCCTTGCCTTTTACTACGGGTAGCAATATCCTTTTTTCATCTGCATACTTATGCACCAAGGGGCGTATGTCCACTTCTTCGGGCAGTGAATAGTAAAGCAATACAGTATGGGCATTGATGAAGTCCTCGTCGTGCTCCAGCATAAAACGGAGCACTTTGGAGTTTCGCTCATGCTGAAAGCCGTATTTTTCCATCAGCTCCTTAATCAACTTTCTGGTATCTTTTTTCCGGACAAGTTTCATGACTATTCCTTTTCTGGGGCTTTGGGAAAAGCATCCCCGTTTCTCAAAATCTCCAGCGCTTTTAGCACTGCATTATCATCTTGGTTCAAGTAGCGGATATAATTCTGTTGTCCCAAGATGTTGTAGATGATACCTCCGTAGATGTTGCGCTCCAACAGCTTGTACGAACGATTGATAAGCAGGTTACGGCGTTTCACTCCTTTGCTGTCGGCAAAAATGAGGAACTTGTCCACAATTCCTTGTTTCTTGAGGTATTTGACCATCTCATCCACGTCGTTCAGTTCACTGAGTTTGGCACGGTTGGTGTCGCTGTAGTTGAAGCAGAATTGCTGGATGATACGTTTGTTGCTCACCTCGATAAGGTAGGAAGTCACCCCTGTAGTATCTTGTGCCACAAAAACATCGGGCATGATACCTCCGCCTCCATATACAGGTCGTCCCAAGCGTGTGAAGTAGGCATCGTCAGTATTCAGTTTGATACTGTCGGCCGAGAAGAATTCGCCATGTTCGTAGCGATTGAGCCAATCCATCTCGTAGGCTTCATCCTTGCCGTTTTCATAAGGGCGCTGGATGCAACGGCCCGACGGTGTATAATAGCGGGCTATGGTAAGTCGGATGCCTGATCCGTCACTGAAATCGATAGGTTGCTGTACCAGTCCCTTGCCAAAGGTACGGCGACCCACAATAGTACCACGATCGTTGTCTTGGATGGCTCCTGCAAAAATTTCACTGGCAGAGGCCGACCCTTCATTGACCAGAACGACCAATGGCATGCGCTGCACACTGCCTGTGCCGTTGGCATACTCCATCTGGCGCTGGTACTTTCGCCCTTGTGCAAAGACGATGAGCTGACCTTCGGGCAAGAATTCATTCGCCATGCGTATGGCTGCATCCATGAAACCACCTACATTGTCTCGCAAATCGATGATAAGACCCTGACATCCGTCGTGGGTAAGGCGGGCCAGAGCATTGAGCAACTCAATGTGTGTCTCCCTGCCAAACTTGCTTACCTGAATATAGCCTAAGTTCTTGTCAATCATGTAGGCTGCCTCCACTGTATTTTGCGGAATGTCGCCACGGGTAATAACAAAGTCTAACAACTCCTTTTCAGAAGCACGTTTCACTCCGATCTTCACTTTGGAGCCTTTGGGACCTTTCAAACGGCTCTTGGCCTCGGTTTCAGTCACTATCTTGCCCACAAACAGGGTATCGTCCACCATCACGATGCGATCACCAGGCATGATGCCCACTTTCTCCGAAGGTCCGCCAGCCACCACACTGTTCACGTGGATGGTATCCTCTTGAATCTGGAATTGGATACCGATACCGCTGAAGCTGGCTTCCAATTCAGAGTTTACATCCTCGTAGTTCTGGGCGGGGATATAGGTGGAGTGAGGGTCAAGCTCTGCCAATAGTTGTGGCAAGGCATCCTCAATCAGCTCGTTCATATTGACGGTGTCCACGTACTGGTCGTCAATCACGCGCAGCAAGGCATTCAACTTGTTGGAAGAGCCGTTGATGATACCTAAGCGGTTGATGCCATAATGGCGGGCATAGAAAGTTCCAATCAGTATGCCCACTATGATGCTCAGTGCGATGATGAGCGGTGTAAAGCGCGAGGATTTATTTGTTCCCATAGCTTATTTTTCGTTATTCATGTTGTCGATATCTAAGAAAACCAATTCAATGCCGGCACGTTCTAACAGCTTGGGTCCATCGTCCAGACGGTATTTACGTGCATAGACCACCCGCTTGATACCTGCTTGAATGATGAGTTTGGCACATTCGATGCAAGGCGAGTCAGTCACATAGAGCGTGGCTCCGTCGCTGCTGTTGTTGGAGCGGGCTATTTTTGTTATGGCATTGGCTTCAGCGTGAAGCACGTAAGGCTTGGTCACGTTGTTTTCCTCACAGACATTTTCAAAGCCTGAGGGAGTGCCGTTGTAGCCATCGGAGATGATCATCTTGTTTTTCACAATCAAGGCTCCCACTTGGCGACGCTGGCAATATGAGTTCTCTGCCCAAATACGTGCCATACGCAGATAGCGCTGATCCAATTTCAATTTCTTCAGTTCTTCGTCCATTTTCTCAATCTCTCAAATTCCAATTATCTTCGTTTTTGTCACGACTCGGCTAAATTGATGCAAGCATCATTTGGCTCTCGCTGCTCCAAAAATCTCAATTTCTCAATGGTTTATCAGTCCAATCACCTTCATCAGCTGCCCTTCCTTATAGTGAAGGTACAGATTTTTCGAATCTCCTGAATAGTGGGTCATATTGGCTGAGAGACCAGAGAGGAAAGCCTTGGCGTATAGGTCAGTCTCTTTACCCTCGTACCTGACATCGCTGAACTGTAAAGCACGTGACTTACCGTCGGCTTGCCAATGTCCCTGAATGGTGGCATTCACCGCCCTTCCTGTAAAGGTGCCGCCCAGTCCTCCCGTATTCAGCCGTCCGCCATTGAACTCCAGGGTGAAGTTTCCGGCTTTCTTTGCCAGTTCCATGCTGGCTTTCATTGCTTCCTCATCACCGTCCCATTGGTCTAAAGGAGTGGCGTAGTTGCCTTCCATATATATGTAGGTCAATTTCCACATTTTCCCTGTGAAGATATCTATCACGTCATCTTCCTGCTCACACCCGCAGAGCATGGGAAGCACCAATATGGCTGCCAATAGCCAATGTAAAACTCTGAATATCTCTTTCATCGTTTGATTCCGTTTCTTATTAACAATGCGTCAATGCTTGGAGCTTTTCCCCTAAAACGCTTGTAAAGTGTCATAGGATGCTCTGTCCCTCCTTTTGACAATATGTTTTCACGCAGCGAGGAAGCTATTTCTGGGTTGAAAATTCCTTTTTCCTTGAACAATGCAAAAGCGTCGGCATCCAGAACTTCGGCCCATTTGTAGCTGTAATACCCTGCTGCATAGCCACCCGCGAAGATGTGTGAGAATTGTACGCTCATGCAGGTGCCTTCTGCCTGTGGAAGAATCTGGGTACGTTTCCCAGCCTCGCGCTCATAAGGTATTACTTCGCCTTCGAAAGGTGTGGTGCGGGTGTACCAAGCCATGTCGAGCAGTCCTAAGCTCACTTGACGCAGACAAGCATAGGCCGCATTGAAATTGCTGCTGTCTATCACTCTCTGCACCAGATCATCGGGAATCAGTTCCCCTGTCTGGTAATGACGGGCAAAGGTGTGCAGGAATTTCTTTTGTGTGGCGTAGTTTTCCATAAACTGCGACGGCATCTCCACAAAATCCCAATACACGTTGGTACCACTAAGGCTCTGATAGGTGGTATTGGCAAATATCTGATGCAGGCTGTGTCCAAATTCATGTAAGAATGTATTTACCTCGCCAAAGGTAAGCAGTGCAGGCTTTTCCTTGGTTGGTTTGCTGAAGTTCATGACCAGTGATACGTGAGGACGTGAGTTTTCGCCTGTATGCAGGTCTTTCCATTGCCCTTTGTAGGAGGTCATCCAAGCTCCGCCCTGTTTGCCTGCACGTGGGTGGAAGTCGGTGTAAAGTACTGCCAGGTATGATCCGTCTTTGTCGAACACTTCGTAAACTTTCACGTCGGGATGATACACAGGTATCTCTTTGTTTTCCTTGAATGTGATACCGTAAAGTGTAGTAGCCAGTCCGAACACACCTTGGATGACATTCCCTAATTCGAAGTATGGGCGTAACTGCTCACTGTCAAAATGGAAACGACGTTCCTTCAGTTTATGGCTGTAGTAGCTCAAATCCCACGGCATCAGTTCGAAATCACCTCCCTCCATCTCTTTAGCCAATGACTGGAGATCTTCCACTTCTTTCTGTGCGGTAGGCATGTAGGCTTCTAAGAGCTCGTCCAACAGTTTAGATACATTGGCTGTATTCTCGGCCATGCGGCGTTCAAGCTTATAGTCGGCGTAGGTTTTATACCCCAGCAAGTTGGCTAATTGCAACCGGAGGTTTGCCAACTGCTTCACCAATTCGTAGTTGTTGTGCTCTCCCTCATGAGTACATTTAGTGTTGTAGGCCATGTAGAGTTGGCGGCGCAACTCCCTGTCGTCGGCATACATCATAAAGGGCATGTAGCTGGGAGCGTGTAGAGTGAACATCCATCCATGCAGCTCTTTTTCCTGAGCAGCTTCTTTGGCTGCCACCTTTCTGCTTTCGGGCAGTCCGGCGAGTTGTTTCTCGTCAGTGATAATCAGCTGGTAGTCGTTAGTGTCTTTCAGCAGATTCTCACTGAATTGTAAGGTGAGCAGGCTTAGTTGGTTGGTCAACTGACGGTAAGTCTCTTTATCTTCATCTTTTAGGTTAGCTCCATTGCGTGAGAACCCTACGTAAGTATCTTCAAGTAGTTTACGTTGTTCCACGTTTAAGTTCAGGTTGTCGCGTTGCTCATAAACCGTTCTCACCTTGGCAAACAAGGCCTCATTTAAGGCAATGTTGTTCCCGTGCTCACTGAGCATTGGGGTCAGTACCTTGGCCAACTCCTGCATCTCATCGTTGGTTTCAGCACTAAGCAGATTTTCAAATACTGTGGTTACTCGTTCCAACAGTTTCCCGCTGCTCTCAAATGCCTCTATAGTATTCTCGAAAGTAGGTGCTTCTTTATTGGCAGTCAGCGCGTCAATCTCGGCTTGTTGCTGACGGATACCCTCACGCACGGCTGGCTCAAAATACTCCAGTTTGATAAGGTCAAAGGGTACAGTACCGTGTGGTGTATCGTATTTTTTGAAAAAAGGATTCTCTGTTTTCATTTGCTTTTTTTCTGTTTTGGATGCAAAAATACAAAAAAATAGGTGACCTCCATACAGAAGCCGTCTATTTTATAATTTGTTAGCTAATAGCATAATGAAAATACGACCAAACAGACGTTTTAGTCAATAGTAAGATGGATAAATGAGATTTTTTTAAGTAGAATAGCATTGGTAGCTATATTATAAATAAGGTGTAAAAACAAAAAAGCCGTCCGCAATGACGGACGGCTTTATAAATATCCGATTTCCAAATTACTTCAGCTCGGCGAGGTACTTGATAGTGCGAACCATCTGAGAAGTGTAAGAGTTCTCATTGTCGTACCAAGAAACAACCTGTACCTGATAAGTGTCATCGTCAATCTTGCTTACCATAGTCTGAGTGGCGTCGAAGAGTGAACCGAACTTCATACCGATAACGTCAGATGAAACAATCTGATCCTCAGTGTAACCGAAGCTCTCGGTACCTGCAGCCTTCATGGCAGCGTTGATACCCTCGGCAGTTACATCCTTACCCTTAACTACAGCTACCAAGATAGTAGTTGAACCAGTAGGAGTAGGAACGCGCTGAGCAGAACCAATCAGCTTACCGTTGAGTTCAGGAATTACCAGACCGATAGCCTTGGCAGCACCTGTTGAATTAGGAACGATGTTCTGAGCACCGGCGCGGCTACGACGGAGGTCACCCTTGCGCTGTGGGCCGTCCAGAATCATCTGGTCACCAGTGTAAGCGTGGATGGTTGACATGATACCGCTCACGATAGGAGCATACTTGTTCAGAGCGTCGGCCATAGGAGCCAAGCAGTTGGTGGTGCAAGATGCAGCAGAGATAACAGTATCAGCAGGAGTCAGAGTCTTGTGATTTACATTGTAAACGATAGTAGGCAGATCCTTGCCAGCAGGAGCAGAGATAACCACCTTCTTGGCACCAGCCTGGATGTGGGCAGAAGCCTTCTCCTTTGAAGTATAGAAACCAGTGCACTCCAGAACTACGTCAACGCCCAGCTCGCCCCAAGGCAGCTCAGCAGCGTTTGGCTTTGCATAGATAGTAATCTTCTTGCCATCAACTACGATGTAGTCTTCACCAGCCTCTACAGTGTGCTTGTTCTCGCCGAACTTGCCAGCGAAACCACCCTGTGCAGTGTCATACTTCAGCAGGTGAGCGAGCATCTTAGGATTGGTCAAGTCGTTGATAGCAACTACTTCATAACCTTCAGCCTCGAACATCTGACGGAAAGCGAGGCGACCGATACGGCCAAAGCCGTTAATAGCGATTTTAATCATTTGTAAGTAAACTTTTTAGAGGTTTATAATAACTATTTCTTTAATTTTTTTGCTTCAAAGAAGCACATTTTCTTCTTTGCGATGCAAAATTACAAAAAATCTTTTATATATTCGCATCATCAAAGCATATTAATTAACAAAAAATGTGAAATTATGGGATTCGTTAAAGAGTTTAAGGAGTTTGCCATGAAAGGCAACGTGATGGACATGGCTGTCGGTGTCATCATCGGCGGTGCGTTCGGTAAGATTGTGACTTCATTGGTCAACGATGTGCTGATGCCAGTAGTTAGCCTTTGCACAGGTGGCGTAGATTTCACCAACCTGTTTGTCCAGCTGGGTGGTGATGAGAAGTATAACACGATTGCTGAGGCTCAAGAGGCTGGTGCTTCGGTGATGGCCTATGGCCAGTTCATTCAGAACATTGTGGACTTCCTCATCGTGGCTATCTGTATTTTCTTGATGGTCAAGGGTATGAACAAGCTTACCAAGAAGAAGGAAGAAGCTCCTGCTCCTCCTGCTCCTCCTGCACCAAGTGCTGAAGAAAAGCTGCTCACCGAAATCCGTGATTTGTTGAAGAACAAGTAAAATCTAAGATTAAAGTGTAGTGAAACATGAAGAGGGTATGAAATAATAATACCCTCTTCACTTTTTTATCTGATTCTTTGTAGTTTTTCCGTACAACCCAGCGTCTAAAGGGCAAAAAGCTTAATGAAAAACAGTAGTATGGATACATTGGAAACAAAATTCACACAAATGGTAAGGATGCATAAAAGCACAATATTCACGGTGTGCTATATGTTCTCCAAAGATCAGGATGAGGTGAACGATCTGTTTCAGGAGGTGCTCATTAACCTTTGGAAAGGCTTGGAGTCTTTTAAGGGCGAGAGCGACATCAAGACATGGATTTATCGCGTGAGCCTCAATACCTGCATCTCGTCGGAACGGAAGAAAAAACGTGACGCTTTGCCGCTTGACATGGATGTGAACTTGTATGAGGACCGTGATGAAGATACGCTTCAGATCAAGATGCTGTATCATCGCATCAACAAATTGGGCTTCTTCGACAGGGCCATCGTGCTGCTGTGGCTGGAAAATCTTAGTTATGATGAGATAGCTGCCATTACAGGCATCACGGTGAAGAATGTTTCCGTACGATTGGTTCGTATCAAGGAACAACTGAAAAAAATGTCGAACGATTAATAATTATCATTATGGAAAACTACAACGAATTGGAAGAAATGCATCAGCAAATCAGTCTTTTGAAGGATAAACTTAGCGATCAGCAGATTGTAAATGACAACATCATCCGAAAGGTAGTGCAGGAGAAGATGGACACCATACATAAGGTAGGATGGAGAGTAGTATTATTGGGAGTGCTCGAGATACCACTTGTAATCTGGGTGTTCAAGGAATTGTGTGGCTTCTCGTGGATGTTTTGCATCATCACCGCCCTCTATGTGCTGGCGACAGTGATTTTCCAAACCATCATGAACCTGTCAATGCAAAGAGAGATAAGGCCCAACGATGACCTCTTGGCTGTGGGAAAACGACTGGCTAATCTGAAACGTAAGAATGTTAAGCAACTTTATGTGGCTTTGCCATTTACTGTTATCTGGACTGGCTTGCTGATTTGGGAGGCTTATAAGAATCCTTCTTTCGGCCTTGACTTCGAGACATTTGTGTTTATTGTTGGCTTTGGAGTGTTTTTCGGACTTGTACTGGGCTTGTATATTTTCTTCAAACGCTATCGTGCAATGAAGGATGTCGTCAGTCAGATTGAAATGTTTTTACCCAAGAAAGCACAAATCTGGCAGCATAAAGTGACGGAGGTTGAGGTTTTTCTGTCGAGCATGCAGGAAGAATAATTATTTTCTGTATCTTTGCACTATAATTATACTAACACCACTAAGTGATGCAACAGAAAATAGTTATTCTTGACTTCGGCTCTCAAACCACACAGCTTATAGGACGCCGTGTGCGTGAAACGAATACATTTTGCGAGATTCTTCCTTATAATAGATTTCCTAAGGATGATCCCGATGTGATAGGTGTCATCCTAAGTGGTTCTCCCTTCTCTGTATATGACGAGAAGGCTTTCAAAGTGGACCTTTCTCTGTTCATGAGCCGTTACCCAGTGCTGGGCATCTGCTATGGTGCACAATTCATGGCCTATATGGGTGGTGGAAAGGTAGAGCCGGCAGGCAGTCGTGAGTATGGGCGTGCGCATTTGCGTGAGTTTGAGGAAGGGAACCCGCTTTTCAAAGGTTTTGAGCCTAATTCACAGGTATGGATGAGTCATGGTGATACCATCACGAAACTGCCACGAAAGTGTCGCAAGATAGCTTCAACAGAGGATGTGGAGTTCGCTGCGTATGCCAGTGAGGAAGTCCCCATGTGGGCTGTGCAGTTTCATCCTGAGGTGTTTCATAGTACGCAGGGTTTCCAACTGCTTAAAAATTTTGTGGTGGACATCTGTGGCAGTCGTCAAGAGTGGAGTCCAGCCAGTTTTGTGGAAAGTACTGTGCAGGAGCTGAGAACACAGTTGGGTAATGACCGCGTGATCTTGGGTTTGAGTGGAGGAGTGGACAGCAGTGTATGTGCAGTGTTGTTGAACCGGGCTATAGGGAAGAACCTTACTTGTATTTTTGTGGATCATGGAATGTTGCGTAAGGATGAGTTCCACAAAGTGATGGATGCCTATCAGGGGTTAGGGTTGAATGTTATAGGTATAGATGCCAGTGAAAAGTTCTTCGGCGACTTGAAAGGTGTGACCGAGCCTGAGCAGAAGCGCAAAATCATTGGTCGTGATTTTGTGGAAGTGTTTAATGCGGAGGCTCGAAAAATTACCGATGCTAAGTGGTTAGCTCAGGGTACGATTTATCCAGATCGGATTGAGAGTCTAAGCATCACGGGCATGGTGATAAAGAGCCATCACAACGTAGGTGGTCTGCCCAAGGAGATGCGCCTAAAGTTGTGTGAGCCGTTGCAATGGCTGTTCAAGGACGAAGTGCGTAGGGTAGGGCGGCAATTGGCTATGCCTGAGCGACTTATTAAACGCCATCCATTTCCGGGTCCTGGCTTGGCTGTACGTATCTTGGGAGATGTTACGCCAGAGAAGGTCAGAGTACTGCAGGAGGCTGACGATATTTTCATAGAGGGACTCCATCAATGGAAAGATGCTGATGGAATGGAATTGTATGATAAGGTGTGGCAGGCTGGTGCTGTGTTGCTCTCTGCTGTCCGTAGCGTAGGGGTAATGGGTGATGAGCGTACTTATGAACACCCTGTGGCACTGAGGGCAGTGACCAGTGTTGATGCTATGACCGCTGACTGGGCTCACCTTCCTTACGAATTCTTGGCCAAGGTTTCTAATGATATTATAAATAAGGTGAAAGGTGTAAATCGTGTTTGTTACGATATCTCATCCAAACCGCCTTCTACGATAGAGTGGGAGTAGGTATTATATATCTCTTTTGCCCTCTCCTCCTTCCCTAACATGAGTGTTGCTCTTTGCCAGTTAACTATGGATTGGAAGGAGTGGCAAAGGAAAAGTATGTAAATGCTATACTATTTCTGACAATTTCTCAATGGCAGGAATTGTTATTACGTCTCGTTCATAACTGAGCAATCCTTGTTGCTGTAATACTTTCAGCGCGAGAGAAGTTCGACTGAAACTCTCGTTCACATAGTTGGCGAGATGATTTTTGCTTATACGGAAGATTTTTTTTCCTGTGGGTTGCTCCACATGTTGTAGCATGAAGGAGGCAATGCGTCCCTCTGGGGTGGAAGGAGGGGAGGCCCAAAGGCGGTTTTCTAATTCTTGTATTTGTGCACACATCTGGTTTCGATAGTTTAGATGAATGACATCGAATAGTTGCAATTCGTCTGAAAGAAAGCGTTTGTGCATGAAGATCACTCCTATTTCGCTCTCTGCTTGATAGGAGGATCGGAAGGTCGTGTGCTTGCCAAAGAGGGTGGACAATTCAAAAGTATAAGGACCTCTGGCAAACTCCTGTACGGAAAGGGGCATGACACCTTCTATGCGGGTGATCTTAGACAGCTCGCCATCGAGAATGAAACATAGGCGTTTATTCTCATCACCTTCTGACTTGATAGTTTCACCTGGCTTGTATTGCTCAAAATGAAATTTTACTTTCTCCAATACATGTGTCAAATTATCGAGCGTAAGACCTTGGAACAATGGCAGTTGCAATAGTCTCTCATACATGCTTCCCATAATTCTTTTTTTATATGATTAGTTGTAGGTGCGAAGATAATTAAAATTCAAAAAATATTCACTATATTTGCAGCCAAATTATTGAAATGACCTTAATAAACCGTTATCTTTATGATTGAGTATCTGAGTAGATTTGATTTTCAAGAGATGATTAGTGCGTTTATCGTACTTTTTGCTGTTATTGATATTCTTGGCTCTGTGCCTATCATCCTTAATTTGAAAGAACAGGGTAGAAAAGTAAATGCTACTAAGGCCACACTCATTTCTTTGGCGTTAATGCTTGCGTTCTTCTATGCAGGTGACTTGATTCTGAAATTGTTCAATGTGGATATTCAGTCGTTTGCTGTGGCGGGTGCCCTTATCATTTTCCTCATGTCCTTGGAAATGTTACTTGATGTGCAGATTTTCAAGAATACAGGCCCTATCAAGGAAGCAACGCTTATTCCGCTTGTATTCCCATTGCTCGCAGGTGCAGGCTCTTTCACCACGTTGCTCTCCTTACGTGCTGAGTATTGGGACATCAACATCTTGGTGGCCCTGCTTCTCAATATGCTGTTTGTGTTTGTGGTCGTGTTGTCCACTGACCGTGTACAGCGTGCATTAGGCAAAGGAGGCATTTATCTTACACGTAAGTTCTTTGGAATTATCCTTTTGGCCATCTCGGTACGCCTGTTTATGTCGAACCTTACGTCGCTGATAGAGCAGTTTTAAGTGTTTTTCGGCATTTAGGACAAAAAAAAACGATTTTTCTTTTGAAAGCCCGTGTATTATTCGTACTTTTGACGAATAAAGGATTATCATGTCCTTTTATTTATGGTTTTTAATGTTAATCTTAAATTTAATATAGCACATCTATGAGTTACTTGCGATTTGACAAGACCTTGATGATTAACCTGGAGGAGTCTCTGCCAAGGGAGATTTTGCGAACCAACAAGTCGGGTGCTTATCACTGCACAACCATAGTGGGCTGCAACACACGTAAATATCACGGCCTGTTGGTCATTCCTGTGCCTAACTTGGACGATGAGAATCATGTGTTGTTGTCTTCACTGGATGAAACAGTGATTCAGCATGGCGCTGAGTTCAATCTGGGCCTCCACAAATATCAAGGCTCCCACTTCAGTCCTAACGGACATAAGTATATCCGTGAGTTTGACTGTGAGAAGATTCCGGCGACTACGTACCGCGTGGGTGGTGTGGTGTTGCGTAAAGAGATTGTTTTTGAGCATCAGCAGAGCCGTATTATGATACGCTATACGCTGGTTGACGCACATTCTCCTACAACACTACGTTTCCGCCCGTTCTTAGCCTTCAGAAGTGTGCGTGAATATACACACGAGAACATGCAGGCTAATCGTGACTACCAGTTGGTTGAAAACGGTATCAAAACATGCATGTATGCTGGCTATCCAGAGCTTTTCATGCAGTTCAACAAGAAGAATGAGTTCCATTCCAATCCCGACTGGTATAGAGGTATCCAGTATCCAAAAGAACAGGAGCGCGGCTACCTGTTTGATGAGGATCTCTATGTGCCCGGTTATTTCGAATTGGACATTAAGAAGGGTGAGAGCGTTGTATTTTCCGCTGGTGTAAACGAGGTGAATACGCGTATGTTGAAAAGGAAGTTCCAAGAAGAGGAAGATGACCGCACCCCTCGTGATAGTTTCTTCCATTGCTTGAAAAACGCTGCGCATCAGTTTCACAACATCCAGGATGGAAATCACTATGTGTTGGCTGGTTATCCTTGGTTTAAATGCCGTGCGCGCGACCTCTTTATTTCTTTGCCGGGTCTGACATTGGCTGTAGATGAAAAGGAGCAGTTCCACGATATTATGAGTACAGCAAAGAAAGCACTCTACCAGTTTATGTCGGGTGAAGCAGTGACCTACAAAATCTATGAAATGGAGCATCCCGATGTCATGTTATGGGCCATTTGGGCTTTACAGCAGTATGCCAAGTCGGTATCACATGAAGAGTGCCGCAAACGCTATGGCCAGTTGCTTACCGACATTATTCAGTATATCTTTGGCCGTAAGCACGGAAACCTCTTCCTACACGATAACGGTTTGTTGTTTACCAATGGTACAGAACGTGCTGTGACCTGGATGAACTCTACTGCTAATGGCAGACCAGTCATCCCACGCACTGGCTATATCGTAGAGGTGAATGCATTGTGGTACAATGCCTTGCGTTTTGTAGCTGATCTTTTGCGTGAGGCTGGAAATACTGAATTGGCAGACCAACTGGATGCTCAGGCTCAGATAACTGGCAATTCCTTCGTGGATGTGTTCCGCAATGAATATGGTTACCTGTTCGACTATGTCGATGGTTATATGATGGATTGGAGCGTACGTCCAAACATGATTTTCACGTGCGCCTTTGACTATTCACCACTTACAACAGCACAGAAGAAACAGGTGCTTGATATTGTGACTAAGGAGCTATTAACGCCTAAGGGTCTTCGTACTTTGAGCCCAAAGAGCGGTGGATATAATCCCAACTATGTGGGACCGCAGATTCAACGCGACTATGCTTACCATCAGGGTACAGCATGGCCTTGGCTCATGGGATTCTATATGGAAGCCTACCTACGTATCTATAAAATGAGCGGTGTATCGTTTGTGGAGCGGCAGCTCATTGGTATGGAAGATGAAATGACCCAGCATTGCATAAGCACTTTGCCAGAACTGTTCGACGGAAATCCTCCGTTTACTGGTCGTGGTGCTGTATCATTTGCCATGAATGTGGCCGAGATGCTGAGGATTTTGAGACGCTTAGAGAAGTATAATATGTAAAGCACAGGAGGAACGAAGATGAAAGTTTTAATGTTTGGTTGGGAGTTCCCTCCTCATATTTTAGGTGGCCTTGGAACGGCCAGTTATGGACTTACCAAGGGCATGTCACAACAACAGGATTTGGATATCACTTTTTGTATTCCGAAACCTTGGGGTGACGAAGATCAGAGTTTCCTGAAAATAATAGGAATGAATAGTACTCCTGTGGTGTGGCGTGATGTGGACTGGGAGTATGTTAAACAGCGTATGCCTTACATGGATCCTCAGTTGTACTATAATCTGCGAGATCATATTTATGCCGACTTTAATTACATCGGAACTAACGATTTGGGTTGCATTGAGTTCTCTGGACGATATCCAGAAAATCTCTATGAGGAAATCAACAACTATTCCATAGTAGCTGGTGTAGTAGCCCGTCAGCAGGAATTTGACATTATCCATTCTCACGATTGGCTCACTTATCCGGCTGGCATCCATGCTAAACAAGTGTCAGGCAAACCGTTGGTGATTCATGTGCATGCTACTGACTTCGACCGTAGTCGTGGCAATGTTAATCCAACCGTTTATGCCATTGAAAAGAATGGCATGGATAATGCTGACCATATCATGTGTGTGAGCGAACTGACGCGTCAGACGGTTATCAATAAGTACTATCAGGATCCACGAAAGGTTTCAACTGTACACAATGCCGTGACTCCACTTCCTCAGGAAATCCTTGACATTGTACCACAGAAAAAGCCTAATGAGAAGGTAGTTACCTTCTTGGGTCGACTTACCATGCAGAAAGGCCCTGAATATTTTGTGGAGGCTGCCTCCATGGTGCTCAACCGTACCAATAACATCCGATTCTGTATGGCTGGCAACGGTGATATGATGGACCAAATGATTCGTTTGGTAGCTGAGCGTGGTATCTCAGACCGCTTCCACTTCCCCGGTTTCATGAAGGGTAAACAAGTGTATGAAGTATTAAAGGCCAGCGATGTATATGTGATGCCTTCTGTATCTGAACCTTTTGGCATCTCTCCGTTGGAGGCTATGCAGGTGAGCGTGCCTACTATTATCTCCAAGCAGTCGGGCTGTGCCGAAATTCTAGAGAAGTGCATTAAGGTGGACTATTGGGACATTCATGCAATGGCTGATGCCATGTATGCAATTTGCAACTATCCCGCCCTCTATGAGTATCTACGTGATGAGGGCAAGAAAGAGGTGGATGCCATCAAATGGGAAGATGCCGGCCTTAAAGTGCGTCGCATTTACGATGAAGTGATTAGGAATTATAACAAATAAAATCAACAAGATATGAGAACAATCTGTCTTTATTTCGAGATACATCAGCCAATGCTGTTGAAGCGTTTTCGTTTCTTCGATATTGGTACCAATCATTATTACTATGATGATTATGCAAACGCTACCCGCATAGCCGATGTGGCTGAGCGCTCCTATATTCCAGCACTGAATACACTGATTGAGATGGTAAAGGAGAACAATGGAGCTTTCAAAGTGGCTCTTGGAATCTCGGGTGTGGCTTGTGAACAGCTGGAACAACATGCGCCAGCTGTGATTGAACTGCTGAAAGAACTGAATGATACTGGCTGCTGCGAATTTATTGGCGAGCCTTATTCTCATGGGCTTTCTGCTTTGGCCGATGAGCAGACTTTCCGCAGTCAGGTGGAACGTCATACAGCACTGATGAAGCAGCTTTTTGGCAAGGCACCAAAGGTGTTCCGTAATTCAGACTTGCTGTACGATGACGAAATGGGTGCTATCATAGGAAGTATGGGATTCAAGGGTATGCTTACCGAGGGCGCAAAACATGTGTTGGGCTGGAAGAGCCCTCACTATGTATATCACTGTAATATGAACCCCAAGCTAAAATTGTTGCTCCGTGACTTTAAACTGTCGGATGATATCAGTTTGCGTTTCTCAAACTCGGAGTGGAACGAATATCCGCTTTTCGCTGATAAGTACATGGGTTGGATTGATGAACTTCCACAGGATGAGCAGGTAATTAATATCTTTATGGAGTTGAGTGCTTTGGGTATAGCCCAGCCTCTGTCTTCTAATATCCTGCAATTCTTGAAGGCACTGCCTGTACAGGCAAAGGAGAAGGGCATCACTTTCTCTACTCCGCTTGAAGTGATTACTAAATTGAAATCAGTATCTGCCATCGATGTTCCATATCCGATGACTTGGATTGACGAGGAACGTGATACCAGTTGCTGGTTGGGTAACCAAATGCAGCGTGAGGCATTCAACAAATTGTATAGCCGTGCTGAGCGAGTGCTCCTCTGTCAGGATCGTCGCATCAAGATGGACTTCGATTTCTTGCAGGCAAGCAACAACTTCCGCTTTATGACTACTAAAAACAATGGTGTGGGGCTTGATAGAGGTATCTATGAGTCGGCTTACGATGCTTTCACCAACTATATGAATATCTTGGGTGATTTTATCAAGCGTGTGGATTCTCTATATCCAAGTGATATTGACAACGAGGAACTGAACTCATTACTTACTACTATCCGCAACCAAGACAAGGAAATTGCAGATCTTCACAAACAGGTGGAGAAATACAAGACATTGGCTGGTGCTGATGCAGAAGAAGTAAAGGTTGAGCCAGTGAAAGCGGCTGTGAAGAAAACGTCAGCCAAAAAGACGACTGCAAAGAAAGCTAACAAATAGAGTTAAGCGTTATTTAATCTAGAAAAAGAGACCCTCAATTAGAGGGTCTCTTTTTTTTATAGATTGATGTTTTTATTTCATTTAAAAGAGGTGTAAACGACTTGGAGTTGCAACGGATTATCAGGTCCGCCAATAAGCTTGGCATATGTCGGTTCCAAATCGTGTTCCATCGTATCAAGGATGACATTCTGGTAATAGTCTGTATGTGCAGAAATTTCTACAGGTATAAGCAATAGTTTATTATCTTCCTGCCATTGAGCCTCTTGTGCGTTGTTCCAACTGCCAGACTTGGCTATTTCTTCTTCCTTCTCTCTGATAGTGGTAGATATCAGACGGGCAATATTGGGGAAGGAATAGGTATTGTTGCTGGAAAGGTTGTGCTGAGCGTAGTAAGTCGTTACATTGTCAGTTACCTTAGCACCCTCAAAGAAACTCTTAACGTCTTTAGCTCTGATGAGTAGGAGGTAGGTTGGTACATTCATGCTGAAATCATAGGCACTTTTCTGCTCATAGTTGGTAATCTTCAAACTAACGGCATTGATGGTGTCGTTTTTCAAGTCGTTTGAAATCTTTTCATAAGGAACCTCTATAGAGGTGAAGATACCTACAGGTGATTTGACATAAGTGTTTTCAGTCTCTGCCACACGTGCATCCAACTTGTCTGAATTGGTGAACTTGTTGGCCTGAATCACCTCTTTGGTCGAAGCAAAAACGATTTGAGTACTTAAGGCGATGGAGTCGCTTCCTGCCTCACCTTGGTCGTCAGTAATTTTTTTAAGAAGCTTCACTCCATTGTCATCAAGGTAGTGTACGGCAAGTGTCATAGTTAAGTCCACACGGTTCACATAGAGAATGGTGCCGTCCCCAAAGTCACTCTTGAGGTAAATGCCAGGAAAAACATGCTTAATAAATTCCTCAGAGTTTTTGAAATACTCGGGATGTTGCTTGCTCAAGTCAAAGATGTGCTGCCCGTCTTCTATTTTAAGTTGGAAAGATACATGGGGAAAATAATTAGTATAGTCAGCATGTTCTTCTGCAGAAACCGTTGCATCGTATGCCGTATAGGCTTTGCTACCTATAAGATCCTCCTTATTATAATACTTCTCAACGTCGATGTTGGTATAGCGATAGCGACGGTCTTTAACATTGCGCTCATTCACCCAAGTGTCATTTAGTTTATATGCACTCATACGGCAAGCATTAAGAGAGTCACCAAACCAAGTGCTGTAATATACTACCATTTTGAAATCCCTCACACGGTCGTCCACCAGCACACCTTTGGCTTTGCCAGTAGCTTCGTCGTATGAATAAACCTCAGGAAAACTATAGTCGTCAAGACAATTCAACTCGGTGAGGAAACTGGCTTCATAGTAACCAAAGTTGGGGTCGCTATATCTACCAATATAACCTGTGCTTGAACGGGCATATACTGAGTCAGCTTTGACAGACCTAGTGATGACGTCGTAGGTGACAGTTTGTGATTTCATCACATCGGCCGCAGGCATCAGGCCCCAACCCATGGTGCCAGTATTGTCGCTACAACCTACGAAAAACAACGTAATAAATAGTATTATTCCTAAGAGTTTACTGTTCATAGCATAAATGCTTGTAAAGTAATGTTTCCTATTCAGTTTCAAAGAGCAAATCATAAAACTTATCACAAGCCTCACCCATCACATTTTCGTCATGGTAAGGAAGGAATGGCTTTCCACTCTGCTTGGCGTAGGCAATCAGTTCTTCGCTCACATCGGCAGTTTGTTGCACAATGCCGTCTGCGAAGTCAATGCCTAATTTACATAGACGCTCGAAGTTCACGGGGTCTTGCAAATTCTTCAAATCTGTATGCTCAATACCTTTTAGCATAAGCTTCTCGGCATAGCGGTCGCGGAAAGACTCTTTGAATCCATTGCCATAGAGGGAGAATACAACTTTCGCATCACGGAAAGAAGGCTCATCTCCAAATGCTTTCTTAATGTAGAGTGGGGCCAGGGCAGTCATCCAGCCATGGCAATGAACTACATCTGGATTCCAGCGTAGTTTTTTGACAGTCTCTAATACACCACGGGCGTAGAAAATGGTACGGTCATCGTTATCTTCGTACTCTTTCCCGTTTTCGTCCACATCTTGCAGACGACCCTCAAAATAGTCATCGTTGTCGATGAAATAGACTTGCATACGGGCTGCTTGTACAGAAGCCACTTTTATAATCAACGGATGGTCGGTATCATCAATGATGAGATTCATACCTGAAAGGCGAATCACCTCATGTAGTTGATTCCTACGTTCGTTGATATTTCCCCATTTTGGGATGAAAGTACGAATTTCCTTGCCCCGTTCCTGAATGGCCTGGGGCAAGTTCCTTCCAACGATTGACATCTCTGTATCAGGGACGTACGGAGTAATTTCTTGTGTAATAAATAGAACTTTCTTAACGTTTGCCATGACGCTTTTTCTCAATTTCGGGTGCAAAGATACAAAAAATCATGCAAACTTTTATGTTTTTTATGGCTTATTATTACTTATAATATGTTAAGTTTTGTTCAAATGGCTTTCAACTTGGCATCCATAGAGGCTGCAGCGCGTCTTCCATCACCCATGGCGAGGATTACAGTTGCTCCTCCGCGCACTATGTCACCTCCTGCAAAAAGGGTAGGGATGTTTGACTCAAGGTCTTCATTTACTGCAATTGTACCCTTGCGTCCAAGTTCCAGTCCTTTTACTGAGCGAGGCACGATGGGGTTGGGTGAAACGCCAATGGCAACAATCACCAGGTCGGCTTCCAAGGTTTCTGTTGCGCCAGGGATGGCCACCGGACTTCTTCTACCTGACGCATCAGGTTCTCCGAGTTCCATCTTTTGGAGTACCACATGGCTCACGTGTCCCTGTTCGTCGGCCAGATATTCTATAGGATTGTGCAGGGTCATAAAATGAACACCTTCTTCCTTGGCATGTTTCACTTCTTCCTTACGAGCTGGCATTTCATCCTCAGAGCGGCGATAGACGATTGTTGCACTTTCGGCACCCAAACGCAAAGCGGTACGAACAGAGTCCATGGCGGTATTTCCGCCGCCAACAACTACTACGTGCTTGCCTACGGGTACAGGTGTATCTGTATCGTCGCTAGCGGCATCCATCAGGTTCACACGGGTAAGGAATTCGTTAGATGAAAGCACATTGATATAGTTCTCGCCTGGAATATGCATGAAGTTAGGCAGACCAGCTCCACTACCTACGAAGATGCCTTTGTAGCCTTCGGCTTGCAGTTGTTCCACGCTGATAGTCTTGCCAATGATGCAGTCTTTTACAAACTTAACACCCATTTCAGCCAGTGCATTGATTTCTACATCCACAATCTTGTTTGGTAGGCGGAACTCAGGAATACCGTATTTCAAGACACCACCGATTTCGTGTAAGGCCTCGAATACTGTTACATCGTATCCTTTCTTAATCATATCGCCAGCAAATGAAAGACCTGAAGGGCCAGAACCTACCACGGCTACTTTAATACCATTCTTCTCTTTGATTTCAGTTACGCTCATCTGACCACTTTCACGTTCGTAGTCGGCTGCAAAGCGCTCTAAGTAGCCTATAGCCACAGCCTCACCACCTGTCTTCAAGTGGATACAATGGCTCTCACACTGTTTCTCTTGTGGACAAACACGACCGCAAACAGCTGGGAGAGAACTGGTTTCACGCAATGTATGGGCTGCCTCGATAAATGCTCCACGCTCTATGTTCTTCACGAAACGAGGTATGTCGATATTAACAGGACATCCTTGCACGCAACCAGGATTGGCACAGTCGAGACAACGTTTGGCTTCGATCAACGCCTGCTCTTGGGTCAGTCCTTGGTTCACCTCTTCTTTACGTACATGCGCGCGATAGGCAGCATCAAGCTCATTCATTTTCGCACGTGCAATGGCCATGCGCTCTTTTGGTTTCATGCTCTTGCGTAGTTCCACTCGCCAGTTTGCATCACGGCTCTTTTCCTCCGCATCGGTTTGTACCTGGGTCAGGCTTTGGGTCTCTTCGTATTTCTTCATCTCTGCCATTTCCTCGGGTTTGTAAGCACCCATGCGTTTCATCATCTCGTCGAAATCTACCTTGTGACCATCAAATTCAGGACCATCCACACATACAAACTTGGTCTGACCATCGATGGTGACACGGCAGGCTCCACACATACCTGTGCCATCCACCATGATGGTATTGAGTGACACGTCGGTAGAGATTTCGTATTTTTTTGTCAGCAAACAAACAAATTTCATCATGATAGCTGGGCCAATGGCAAAGCATTTATCTACTTTCTCGCGCTGAATCACACTTTCGATACCCTGAGTTACCAGCCCCTTTGTGCCATAAGAGCCGTCATCGGTCATAATGATGACCTCGTCTGATGCCTTACGCATTTCTTCTTCGAGAATAATCAACTCCTTGGAACGACCTGCCAACACGCTGATTACTCGGTTACCTGCAGCTTTCAGGGCTTGAGCAATAGGCAACATAGGTGCGATACCCACACCACCGCCCGCACATACTACAGTACCGAAGTTTTCGATATGTGTAGGCTGGCCCAATGGACCCACTACGTCGGTGATGTAGTCGCCTTCATTCAGTTCACAGAGCTTGTGGGTAGAAACGCCCATGCGTTGAACCACTAAGGTGATGGTACCTTTTTCAGTATCAGCCTCGGCGATGGTAAGTGGAACGCGCTCGCCTTTCTCGCCTATGCGGAAAATAACGAAATTACCTGGTCTGCGTGACTTTGCAATAAGGGGAGCCTCGACCACAAACTTGAAAACTTTCTCAGAAAATTGCTCTTTGCTAACGATTTTGTTCATTGCTGTATATTTGTTTACAATTACTACTTCTTTTCTTTCAAATTGAAAGCGAGTGCAAAGGTACTATGTTATTTTGTGATAAACAAAGATTCTTTCCTTTTTTTAATAAATTGAATATAAAAAGAAAGAAAGGTATGCCTTTATAGACACACCTTATATATAATTAATATGTTCATTGAAGAATCATTGTATCATCTCAAAACCTGTATAGGGAACCAATGCCTTAGGGATACGGATGCCGTTAGGGGTTTGGAAATCTTCCAACAGGGCAGCTACGATGCGAGGCAATGCTAAGGCTGAACCATTCAGTGTGTGGCAAAGTTCCACTTTCTTTTCCCCAGAACGATAGCGGCATTTCAGACGATTGGCCTGATAGGTATCGAAATTGGATACAGAACTTACTTCCAGCCAGCGCTTCTGGGCCTCTGAGTAGACTTCAAAGTCGTAGCAGATGGCAGCGGTAAAGCTCATGTCACCTCCGCAAAGACGCAGGATGCGGTATGGCAACTCTAATTTCTGCAGCAGTCCTTCCACGTGGTTCAGCATCTCCTGATGGCTTTCGTGTGAATGCTCGGGAGTATCAATACGCACCAATTCTACCTTAGAGAACTCGTGCAGACGGTTCAAGCCGCGTACATCCTTTCCGTAAGAACCAGCCTCACGTCTGAAACACTCGGTATATGCGCAATTCTTGATGGGTAGTTCTTTCTCGTCTAGAATCACATCGCGATAGATGTTGGTCACAGGTACTTCGGCTGTTGGAATCAGGTAGAAATCGTCCACTTGGCAATGGTACATCTGCCCCTCTTTGTCTGGCAACTGCCCAGTGCCGTAGCCACTATCAGCATTCACCACTGTTGGAGGTTGGATCTCAGTATAGCCAGCCTTGAAAGCTTCGTCAAGGAAGAAATTTATGAGTGCACGCTGCAGACGTGCCCCCTTACCTTTATATACAGGGAAGCCAGCACCTGTGATTTTCACGCCTAAGTCAAAGTCGATAAGGTCATACTTCTTGGCAAGTTCCCAGTGGGGCAGGGCATTTTCAGGTAGTACAGTATCGTGACCGCCCGTTTTTACCACCACATTGTCTTCGGCACCAACACCCTTGGGCACTTCGTCGTAAGGTACGTTGGGGATGGTGTAGAGCAATTGCTTTAGGTCTTCAGCGGCTTGATCCATCTCGGTCTGTAGACCTTTGTTCACTTCTTTCAGTTCTGCTACGCGAGTCTTTACCTTGCCAGCTTCCTCTTGGTTGCCTTGCTTCATCAACAAGCCTATACTTTTGCTCAACTTATTAGCTTCGGCCAGGTTAGTGTCCAGTGTGGTCTGGGTCTTACGACGCTTGTCGTTCAGTTCCAGCACTTTCTTTATAGTCTCTTTGGCATTAGCGAAGTGCTTCTTCTCCAAGCCTTTCAGTACTTTCTCTGTATTTTCTGTAATTTGTTTGATGGTCAGCATGATGTAAATTTACAAATAAAGTGAGGACGCGCTCCCGAAGCGCTTCGGGTCGCATCCTCACGACACTTTAATTTCTTGATGAATGATTATGCTTCAGCAACAACAGCGGTTGGAATCACATGCACTGAACGTACATCTTCCTTGCCTCTCTTGAATTCAACTGTTCCGTCAACCAGTGCATACAGGGTGTGGTCCTTGCCCATACCGATGTTCTTGCCTGGATGGAAAGCTGTACCTCTCTGACGAACGATGATGTTGCCTGCTTTGCAAACCTGTCCGCCCCAAATCTTAACGCCTAATCTCTTGCTATGTGATTCGCGTCCGTTCTTAGAACTACTTACACCTTTTTTATGTGCCATAATGTAAATCCTTTCTTTTGATTAAGCAACTATTTCCTTAATGGTCAGTTCAGTGAACTGCTGACGATGACCGTTCAGCTTGTGCAGACCTTTTCTTCTTTTCTTGTGGAAAACAAGTACCTTATTTCCCTTCACCATCTCAGTGATTACTTCGCAAACCACCTTCGCACCTTCCACGGTAGGAGTACCTACGGTAATGGCACCTTCGTTGTCCACGAGCAATACTTTGTCAAACTCTACTGTAGCACCCTTCTCTGCATCCTGCATATGGTGCACGAACAGCTTCTTGCCAGCTTCAGCCTTAAACTGCTGACCTTGAATCTCAACGATTACGTACATCTCAATTTTAACGTTTTAGTTAATACCGTCGGGCGGTCGCCAATCACTTGGAGGCACTTGTTCGAGCCCTTTTCGGCGTAAATCGGCTGCAAAGATAGTGCTATTTTTTTATTCCAGCAAGCCTTTTCGATGATTTTTATCTTAAAATATACATTATTCTTCCTTCACTGTTGCTCCTTCATCGGCTTTAACTCCTTCCAACTCTACAGCAACTTCCTCTGCTGGCTCTTTCTGCTTTATAGGTTCTTCCTCAATTTTAGCTTCGAAGTAGGCTTCCAGTTCGGCCTCGGCAGAGTTGTGCTCGTTGCTCAGGTCGCGTATGATGAGGCCATGTTCCATTAGGGCGATACGTTGGCAGATGTCCACCGTATGGTTCAAATTATGACTGGATATAATTACGATGGCTTGGTGTTCCTCGTGGTATTTCTTCAATACATGCTTGATAACCGTTTGTGAAGTTGGATCAAGGAAATTGAAGGGCTCGTCCAGAATCAGAATCTCAGGATGATGAATCATGGCACTTATAATGCCAATCTTCTGCTTGTTACCCATGGAGAAGTTGCGGATGTATTTCTTCTGGTTCAATATCTCCCCGTTCATCAGTTGCTCAAAAGGTTTAAGGTGTTCGTCAACTTCCTCTTTCTTCAGACCATATACCTTTCCTATGAAGTAGAAATACTCCTCAGGGGTAAGATAATCAATGAGGAAACTTTCGTCAATGAAGGCACCCACCTTTTGTTTCCAATCCTCGCTCTTGCTCACATCCACATCGTCGATGGTCACATGCCCGTTATCGGCTTTCAGCAGGTCAAGAATTAGGCGAAAGAGCGTGGTCTTGCCCGCTCCATTGTTACCCACCAGACCTATCATGTCGCCGTTGTTTACCACATAGCTGTCGATATTCACGGCCACCTTCTCTCCAAATCTCTTTACTAAGTTAGCAATATTAATCATATTACTGAGTTTTAAAAATTCAAATTCATTCTCTACTGCCTTGAACTTCTGAATCCTTCCAGATTCACATACTTGCGCGTCATGAGTCTGCGATACACATTCATGATCCAGAAGCGATGCGTTGCAATAAAGCCCAAACCTATAATGATGAAGATGATGTTGGTGACATTCTGTCCCAGCAAAGCATCCAGGGCAAAGCGGGCAATAAGTGGAATACCAAATACGGCAAAACTAATAACGTTCTGAATGGCGTTGGTGTTCACCCGGGTGTTGAGCTTGGTATTCAGTGGCAGTGTGTTCTTGTTATAGACTGCTATCTGGAACAATAGGCAGTACACAGGCCCCGAAACAAAGATTAGCCACGACAGGCATAGCAGGAAACTGCTCTTTCCCATCACCATGGCAGGAATCATTAGTATCATTGGAATGACCATCAGTACCGTATAGAGGTAGAACTTGGCCAGTAACAGGTGGTAAATAGTCTCCTTGCGGGTGATAAGCCCATCGATATAATTGCCTTCGTAACTCATTACATTGGCCAGAAACATCACGCCAAAAATGGCGAAATTGTAGAAATAGATGAAGGTGCTCATGCTGTCGCCATAAACATCCGTGAAACTTACCAACAGCACGAACATGATTACTATAGATGAAATCATGATGAGTTGCTGGCGTGGAGTCTTGTTGCGTGTAAAGAGCTTCAGCTCCAGGCGCATAAACTCTCCTATCTCACCAAAGCGATTGAAGAAGCCAAAGTCGTTCACATGCTTCACCTTCTCATCTTCCACCTTGGCAGTCTCTTGGTATGAGAGGCGGCTCAGTACCCAGCGATTGATGAGTATCAACACTGCCAATACGGCTAAAACTGCTAAGAAAGTTAGAAGGTTGCCTGTGATGAAACCTTCGCCTACGTTGAGCGAGAAGTCGTAAATCGGACTCTCCTCAGGTAGGAATAAGCCCAAAGCCAGCGCGCCCCAAACCACCACCGGTAATAGCAGCCACCAGATTTTCTCCCCAAGCAGGGTACGGCAGAGCAGGTACCAGTAGTTGTTGATAAGACACAGCAGCCAGATGCCAAAGCAATAGGTGATAACGCCCCAGAGCCCATAGAATTTCATCACAGTAAGCAGTGCGAAGGGCACAAACATAAAGAACCAGATGAAATTGAAGCCACTGAGACCAGAACGTACCAACATGGCATCTATGAGACGCATGCGTTTGATGGGAAGTAGTAGGAAAGGCTGCATTTCTTGTGTGGGAGGCTTCTGGAAAGTGAAGCGCATCACAAAGTCAAAAAAGAGCACAAAGAGCAGTCCCATATTGAGCATGTGGTATGGCTCCACCGACTCACCTTCGAAGCCAAAGGCAAAGAGGATGCCGAAAAATGCAAGGTATAAGAGCCAGAAGCCTGCGAAGATGTAGATAAACACCTTCGCATACTTGCTGCTCTCGTACATAGGGTGTCGCTTGTTGGCCAGCTTTCCTAACTTATATAGCTCGTAAATTACGTTCATTTTTATTAACTTACTCTTCTGCAGTGAGAATCAGTGTACCTTTGTTACCTTGCTTCACCAAATCGTTAGCAAACTGCTGCACGTCTTTCACAGTCAGGTTGTTCACAATGTCGAGGAAGCCTTGGGTCATGTCAAGACCGCTGTCGAAGTACTCGTCCAGATTGCCTAACCAGTAGCTGTTCTCCTTCTGGTTATCCACATAAGTCTTCTGCATATATTCCTTCACTTTCTGTAGGTGACTCTCTGAAGGACCGTTCTGTGCTACATCAGCTACAATCTTGTCAATCAGTGCATTGAGCTGGTGGCGCTTGGCTGGATCTGTCTGATACACGATCTGCAAAATAGCTTCTTCTGTAGGATACTTGCTCATTTGGCCAACGCAACTTACACCATATGTACCGCCTTCATCCTCGCGTACCTTTTCTGTGAAGTCCATGTCAAGAGCTTGCTGAAGTACACTAAATAGGATGTTGTTTTTCAGGGTGTATGGCACATTACCTGTGTAGCCCATGCAGATAGTAGCCATAGGTGTCTGCAGTTTCTTGGCGTATTCATTCACACGGTTACCTGGCAGATAGCGCATGCCTGTGTCGCGCCAGGTTTCCTTGCGTCCCGATGTAGGCAGACTACCCAGATATTTGGCAATAAGTGGCTTGGCAGTTTCCAAGTCGATGTTGCCCACGAAGAAGAAACGGAAGTCGCCGGCATCGCCGAAGCGGTTCTTGAACATATCCATCACCTTATTATAATCAATCTGATCAACATGCTCAGGCTGCATGAAGAATACACGTGGATGATTGCCAAAGAACAAAGCCTGCAGCGAGTCGCTCAAGGAATTGAGTGGATTGGCCTTAGCGCTCTCCAACTGGCTCTTTGTACGGGTCTTGTAGCTGGCAAAGGCATCAGCATCCATACGTGGAGCAGTGAAACGCAGGTAGGTAAGCTGCAGCATAGTCTCAAAGTCCTTAGGAGAGGATGAACCGTTGATGCCTTCTGTTCGGTTGCCTACAGAAGCGTTCACGGACACCTTCTTTCCTGCTAACACCTTCTGAAGATCCACCTGACTGAAATTGCCCAGACCTCCAAGGGTGGCTACTGAGTTCAGCACGCTGATATTCAGTATTTCGCTATCGGGGAAGAGACTGTTGCCACCTGCGCTGACACCTTTCATCAGAATTTCATCGGCCTTGAAATCGGTTGGCTTTAGATATACCTCAATACCATTGTTCAGCACTAGTTTAGTGGTGCCGTAGATGGCATTGGCCTGTTCGCTCACGATGCTGCCTCCTGCAGGCTCTTGGCTCATCAGAGGTTCGTCGCTTACCTTATCCTCGTAGGCAGTCACCTCCAGGTTGTCCATATTCTTCAGCATGGCCATCACTTCTTCCTTGGTAGGGCAAGAATCCTTGGAGGTTTCAGGAATGGCGATGAAAATCACGCGGTTGTTCTTTGAAATAAGACCCTCGTCACTCATCACCAACTGGTTGATGGCATCTACTGGTACATTAGGAGCAAGCTGTTGCATGAGCTGATATTCGTACTCGATACCAGGGATAGGTTCATTGTTCAGGAAGTGGTTCTGATATTCAGAAACGTATGAGATGTTCTCTGTCTTCTCACGCTCGTTGTAGGCACTCTCCAAGTATTGCATCATGTTGGCACGGGCGCGTTCATACTCGCTGGCGGTGAAACCAAATTTCTTCACGCGCATCACTTCGCGCAATATTGCCTCTAAGGTCTCACGCACACCATCGCCTTTGCTGGTAGCCTGTATGGTCAGTGCTTCCTTAGTCTTGGCCAAGAAGTACTCTTCATAACCAGAGTAAGCTGCAATAAAAGGAGGATTGGCACTCTGTCGCAGCTCGCTGAAACGGGAGTTGAGCATAGAGGTACTTAGGTCAATCATCGTCTTAGTGATGAGATAGGTCATATTGTTCTTCATCTCCGAGGGGAAGGGGTCGGTCTTGAAGAACAGCATGATGGTCGGGTTAGTGATTTCAGGGTCGCTGCCGATATAGACGATGGGTTCATCGTTGTCGGCTACTGGGTAGTAGATGCGTTCTGCAGGATTAACTGGCTTGGGGATGTCTGCAAACACAGTCTTGATTTTGCCTTCCATCTCGTCCACATCGATGTCACCCACGATGATGATGCCCTGCAAGTCTGGACGGTACCACTTCTCGTAGTAATCGCGTAGGTCTTTGTATGGGAAGTTGTTCACCACATCGATATTACCGATGGGCATACAGTCGGCATACTTGTCACCAGGATACATCACGCTCTGGGCCTCTGTATAGAGACGCATCATACCACTGTCGCGTGAGCGCCATTCTTCCCGAATCACACCACGCTCTTTATCTATCTCCTTATCCTCCAAAAGAACGAAGTTGCTCCAATCGTGCAAGATGAGCAGACAGCTATCTACGATGGCTGGGTTGGTAGTTGGGATATTGTTGATGTTATACACTGTTTCATCTACACTGGTGTAGGCATTGAGGTCGGTACCGAACTTGATGCCGTGTCTCTCACACCAGTCAACTACACCTTCAGCACCCTCTATTACTGGGAAGTTCTTGGTGCCGTTGAAAGCCATGTGCTCCAAGAAGTGAGCGAGTCCACGCTGGCGTGGTTCCTCCAAGATAGAACCTACTTTCTGGGCAATGTACATTTCTACACGGTTCTCTGGCTTCTCATTATGACGGATGTAATACGTCAGTCCGTTATCCAACTGGCCGATGCGTACGGCTGGATCTGTTGGCAACGGGGGCATCTGCATCTGTGCTGATGCCTGAGTGAGGGCGATGACGAACATCACCATCATCATTCCTAGTTTTCTAAAAGTCTTTTTCATATTCTCTCGTTTTTAGTTATTTCTATATCATTAGACGCAATATCTATCTATTTTGCTTCAATGAAAATGAGTTTTTAACCTCCAATTAACCGAATTTAACAGATTGCCAAGCGGATTCTCACCAACTTCTCCAGCAATCCTTCCAACAAATCCAACCGTAACATGTTGGCACCATCGCTCTTAGCTACGCTGGGATTCTCGTGAGTCTCAATGAAGAGACCATCGGCACCCACGGCAATACCTGCCTTGGCTATGGTCTCTATGAGTTGAGGCATTCCACCTGTCACACCACTGCTTTGGTTAGGCTGTTGTAGCGAGTGCGTACAGTCCAACACAACAGGGAAGCCAAAAGCTTGCATTTCAGGAATACCCCGATAGTCCACCACCAAGTCAGTATAGCCGAAAGTGGTACCACGCTCTGTGAGCATTACATCAGGATTGCCTGCTTCTACCACCTTGTCGGCAGCAAATTGCATGGCCTGTGGCGAAAGGAACTGACCTTTCTTGATGTTGATGGTCTTGCCTGTTTTGGCTGCAGCCACCAACAGGTCAGTTTGGCGGCACAAGAAAGCGGGTATTTGCAGCACATCCACAAACTCTGCAGCCATTTCGGCCTCCTCGGCTTTGTGAATATCCGTCACTACAGGCACACCAAATGTCTCATGCACCTTGCGCAGTATCTTTAATGCCTTTTCATCTCCGATGCCTGTAAACGAGTCTAATCGTGAGCGATTAGCCTTGCGATACGATCCCTTAAATATATAAGGTATATGCAGCCGCTGGGTGATGCCCACCGCTTTCTCTGCAATGCGCAACGCCATGTCTTCGCCTTCTATCACGCAAGGTCCTGCCAGCAAGAAGAAATTGTTTTTGGGGTTATGTTTTAAGTAATCCATTCTTGTTACTTTTGTTTACAAACGCACAAAATTAGGGATATATTTGTAGCTTTCAAAATATTTGGCGTCTTTTCTCACGATTTCTTTCTATCTTTAGCTTCACTGAAGTTACTCGCATCCGGAAATGCCAAATAAAAAACGATCTTTCTTTTGGCATTTTTCTTGTTTAATCGTAACTTTGTCCTGTTAAGATAAAGAAACGTATGATGAACATTCGAATAGAAGAAACAATGCATGAGGGAGGACCACGTCGCATCTTTGGTCGAAGTTATATACCCCAGGGACAAGAGGGCAGACTACCCCTTGTAGTGTGCGCCCACCGCTATGGCGAGACTGCCGATAGCTGGGAGGCATATGCACAACGTTTGGCGAGTGAAGGCTTTATGGTACATACCATAGACTTTGGAGGTGGATGTGCAAAGAGTCGCAGCGAGGGAGAGACATGGGAAATGTCCGTGGATACAGAGGTAGAGGATTTGAATACTGTCCTAAATAGTCTGCTGCGTAACAATCAGGTGGATTCAACTAAGGTTTGGCTCATGGGAGCCAGCCAGGGTGGGGTGGTTTCGGCTTTAGTGGCAGCTAAGCGGGCTTCAAGTATCAAAGGGCTGGTATTGTTGTTCCCAGCCTTTGTCATCCCATACATGGTGCGTTCATGGTTTTCAGATCGAACCCAGCTACCTTCACGTTACGAACTTTGGGAAGTGATGCTGGGTAGCCGATATTTTGCCGATGCCTACGATGCAGATTACTACCGTTTAGCTGTTGCCTACGAGGGGCCTGTGCTTTTGCTGCACGGTACACAAGACCATGCTGTGCCGCTCGCTTTTTCCAAACGGGCACTCAAGACTTATAAACAGGCTGAACTACACATTATCAAGGATGCTGACCACGGCTTTGTGGGCGCCGACTTTGAGGAGGCTGTGCGGACAATTCTCGGCTTTCTAAGGAAATAAATGATAAATTGCTTAGGAAGATTGCTAAGTGCCAAAATCACGTCAGCTTTTAGACTGGAAGGGAGCTACCTACGTAATTCATTCGGAAAGATTCTCAGTGTCATTAACTCTGATTTAATAGTTCCAGCGTCCGCTTCACTTTTTCCTCCATCGGTAGCGTGGCATTTATCCAATGAATGGTATAGCCACGGCGCTCCATGCCACGAAACCAAGTCATTTGCCGTTTGGCAAACTGGTGGATGGCTATTTCCAGTTGGGCAAACATTTCTTCGTAGGATAGTTGGCCTGTCACATGTAGCGTGAGGTATTTGTACTCCAATCCATAGTAGATAAGGTCATCGGCAGAGATGCCGTTGTCCAAAAGTCGTCGAATCTCGTCGAGCATACCCTCGTCCAGTCGCTGCTTAAGACGACGGGTGATTTTCTCCCTCCGCAACTCTCGACTGATGTCCAGACCGATGATGAGGCTCTTCAACTCAGGGGATGAGCGCACCTCAGGTGGTGTGTGCAGATAGAATTCTTCTATCTCTATGGCGCGAATGGCGCGTTTGGCCGTATCCACATCAGTAGTGTTGTGCAGTTTCTTATAGCTGCTGAGTATCTCCGTCAGTTCCACTAAGCTCTTCCCCTCCAACGAAGCCCGAAGGACAGGATTCTGCGGAACATCAAGCAATCGGTAGCCACCCAAAATGGATTCTAAGTAGAGCCCTGTGCCACCGCACATGATGGGCAGTTTGCCACGGGCAGTGATGTTTTCGTAGGCTTTGAGGAAATCACGTTGGTATTCAAACAGGTTGTATTTATAGCCAGGGTCACATATATTAATAAGGTGGTAGGGGACGGGATGTCCATCCACCACATAGTCGGCCAAGTCCTTGCCCGTACCTAAGTCCATACCTCTATATACTTGTCGCGAGTCGGCACTGATAATCTCTGTGTCGAGTGCAACGGCCAAGTGGGCTGCAAAAGGTGTCTTGCCCGATGCCGTGGGGCCAAGGATGGTCAGAACATTAACCATTAACTATTAATTATTATGCGAATATACATCTTTTTCTGTCAATAACCCTTTTTTTTTGCAAAAATCTGTGGAGGGCTCTTAAAGAATGTTATATAACATGTTTTTTTGTTTGGATAATTTGCAGATATGTTGAGAATGCGTACCTTTGCATTGTGTTTTTCATAGTATTAGATTTAAGGTTAACAAGGTTGGGATACAGCGGTATCCCTTTTTTTGTGTCATTATGTACTGAAAATCCATTCTTTTCACTATCTTCGCAACAAAAAACAAAAAATAGGCCATGAGAATAAGAATGATATTTTGGCCTTCATGGCACTGATTGTGTTAATTGCCTTTGAAAAAAACTATAGGTGGATATATAAATTGAGAGTTGGATAATATAATACTATGGTCTCTCTTATGAGAGGGAGGCTTTTCGTCGATTGACGGGGGGAGCCGTTTATTAAGCTATGATAAAACCAGTCTTCTATATGGTGATTTCCGTTGCTCTGTTGGTTGCTTGTACGCAGGCTGTGCCAGAAGAAGCACAACAGTGGCCACCCTCGACTGTGCAGACTCATCCAGGCAGCCGCTGGTGGTGGATGGGGAGTGCTGTGAATGAATTCGAGTTGACGAGACTGATGGAGGAATATGCCGCCAAAGGTATACACACGTTGGAAATCACCCCCATCTATGGGGTACAAGGCAATGAGAATAACAACATCGACTTTCTCTCCCCTCGTTGGATGGAGATATTACGCTTTGTGGAGGAAGAGGGACTGCGCGACAGCATACAGATAGACATGAATTGTGGCACGGGGTGGCCCTTTGGCGGGCCCTCTGTTCCTTTGAAAGAAGCTACCTGTCGTGTTGCCTATCGGGCTGATACATTGAATAGCGGTACCCTCTTCTTGAATCTCACCCCTCACCAGCACTTGAGAGTGGCTTCTACCACAGAGGAAGATGGTCCAGAGGCTTGGCGCACGGCTTGCCTAAGTCGTGTGATGGCCTATCGCCTTGATGTATCTGCCCAGCCTGTTGACCTTACTTCACAGGTGAAAGACAACTGCCTTACTTGGTCGCCCGCAGCGGGACAATGGCAACTCATCTCCGTATATGAAATGCGCACCCTGCAACAAGTGAATCGTGCTGCTCCTGGGGGTGAGGGACTGGTCATCGACCATTTCGATGCCCAAGCAGTGAAGCACTACTTGGAGCGTTTTGACGAGGCTTTTGCTGAGAGCGGAGTACCTTATCCTGATTCTTTCTTCAACGACAGCTATGAAGTGTATGGAGCCGATTGGACTCCCCGATTGTTTGATGAATTTGCCTATCGGCGAGGCTATCGTTTGGAGGAACATCTGCCTGAGTTGCTCTTAGGTACAGGCGAAAATCCCACTCAGGTGTTGATAGACTATCGCGAAACCCTCGGCGATTTGCTCTTGGAGAATTTCACTAACCAGTGGACAGCATGGGCGCACAGCCACGGCGTAAAGACACGCAACCAGGCTCATGGATCACCAGTCAATCTCATTGACCATTATGCAGCAGTGGATATACCTGAGATAGAGGGATTTGGCCTGTCAGACTTTGGCATCAAGGGATTACGGAGTGATACGGGAAAGACACGTCCCAACTACAGTGACCTCTCCATGCTGAAATATGCCTCATCGGCCGCTCACATCACAGGCAAACCCCTCACCAGTTGTGAGTCTTTCACATGGCTTACGGAACATTTTCGCACCTCGCTTTCACAGCTCAAGCCTGATATGGACTTGATATTCTGTGCTGGTGTCAATCGTATGCTGTTTCATGGTACTGCCTATTCGCCTTTGGATGCTCCTTGGCCAGGGTGGAAGTTCTATGCCACCATGGATATGTCGCCCACCAACAGCATCTGGCGTGATGCGGGAGGGTTTATGGACTATGTGGAGCGTTGCCAGCGCTTCTTGCAGTGGGGGCAGCCCGACAACGATTTTCTCGTCTATCTGCCTGTGAGGGACATGTGGGCGCGTCGCGATAACGACCTGCTTATGATGTTTGAAATTAGCAACATGGACAAGAATGCCCCTGAGTTTATCCGTGATGTACTCACTATCGACTCCTTGGGCTACGACTGCGACTATATTAGCGACCGTTACCTGCTCACTACTGAGTATAGGGATGGAATGTTGCAAACGGCGGCAGGTATGCGCTATAAAGCACTGATTATCCCTGGTGAGGTTCGCATGACAGAAGCACTGAAAGCTCATATAGAGTCATTGAAAGCCCAAGGTGCTCCTGTGCTGTCTGTCTTCAACGAGATGGAGATGAATCGCTATGCATCCCCCGAAATCGTAAAAACACGGTATGGTTTGAACCTGATACGTCGCAGCAATCCCTACGGCTTCCACTATTTCATCGCCAACCTCACCCCTGATGATATGGATGCCTGGGTGCCGTTGGCTGTTGTGTTTAAGGATGCCTTGCTTTTCAATCCCATGAACGGGAAACGTTATCATGCCCAAGTGCGGGAAGGAAAGATACGCCTATGTCTGCGCTCTGGAGAGTCCATCATTTTGCAGACATATTATAATAAGGTGTCAGTGACTGAACGTCAACCTTTGATAGACTATACGCAATCCATTGATTTGACAGGAGGCGCGTGGACCTTGCAGTTTGTGGAGAGTGCGCCAGAAGTCAGGGATACATTCTCGTTGGAGGGACTGTGTACTTGGGAAGGACTTAGCGCTGAGGCTGCCGTCACTATGGGGATAGGAGCCTATACCACGCAGTTCACTTTGACAGGGGAACAGGCTACCCAGCCATGGGCGATAGACTTGGGTGATGTGCGTGAGAGTGCGCGTGTCTATCTCAACGATGTGTATGTGGGTACCGTTTGGGCAGTACCATTTGTGCTGCCTTGTGGCAATGTTTTGAAAGCAGGTACTAATCAGTTACGCGTGGAGGTGACCAACCTGCCTGCCAATCGCATCAGTGACATGGATCGTCGCAAGGTGCCTTGGCGCAAATTTGAAAACATCAATGTGGTGGACATTCATTACGAACATACCACTTACGAGGCTTGGGAACCTGTCCCCAGTGGACTAAGAGGAAAGGTACAATTATTGAACATTGAGCATTGAACATTGAGCATTGAACATTGAAAATTCAACTTCGTTAATACTGATACAATGGAAATGAAAATGGGAAAGCCTACGCTTGATATTGGCGAGGCATTGTTGCTGGCATGCAACAGAATCATAGAGTTCAACGGACGCTCACGCCGTTCGGAGTATTGGTGGACACGCCTCGTGGTGTTTATCATCAACTTAGCTGCCACACCCTTCATCGGGTGGATCTTCAGTGTGGCCATGATACCGCTCACCTTCCGTCGTCTGCACGATGGCGGGCATAGTGGCTGGTGGTGGGGCTTCGGCTTCATCTATAAGTTCGTGGCAGTCATCTATTGTGTGTGGGACTTGATAGTCTGGAGTATCACCACAGGCAACGATGATGCCTGGACTCTCCTCCTCCACCTTCCCAAGTATGGCTTGGTGTGGATTATCTATCTCATCTACAAGGTGGTATATTTTGTGCTTCTCTGCATGGATAGCGATCCGGGTACCAATCAATATGGGGTGTCGCCTAAATATGGGGAGTAATTTAAGAGTATCCCCTTGATTAGAATAATGGTAGCATCGGGGGAGATTCACGCATATGCATAAAAAGGGGTGTGCCGGAAATATTGACACACCCCTCTTTATTTATTGGACTTCGCAGCGATTACTTCTTGTCGCCGAAGTGGTTGTAGTCCACAGGCACACGACCTGCACGCTTGCTCATGCTGGGGAACCAGATATCGTCGGCAGTGATGCCGCACTCCTTGATGGCTTCTATGGCATATTCGCAGCGACCGAAGTTGGCATCTACGTTGTTGGTACCAAAGGTGAACTTCAAGCCACGGGCCTTGGCCTTCTTGATCACATTGAAACTCGGAATCTTGTAGCGAGGGCTGATTTCGAGGGCAATATCGTATTTCTGCAATACGTCGAGCACCTTATCTACACGCTCATCGGTCCAATACTGATCGTAATCGTCCATCCAACCCTGCTCAGGGATATAGGTGGCGTTGGCATAGATATCGGCTGGCTCATTGGTCAGAATCTTCACGGTCTGATCCACAATCATGTCCATATACTGCTGCTTGGTGCGGCCATCAAGGTGTACCTCGTCTGGACGGTAGATACGGCAGATGCGACCCTTATCTACCACGGTCATGGCATCGGTAAACAGGTAGTCGAACTTGTTGAGCACATCCTGTGAGAACTGTACAATCCAGCGGCGGCCTTCGCCTTGGGCACCCATCAGAAATGCCATAGGCTTCACCTCGTTGTAGTACTCTATGGCTTCCTGATCGTCTTTCAGCATACGGCCTACACCACCTTCACCCACGTTGGGAGCCACACCATAGTTGATACCGTAATTCATCTCCATGGCATGAGCCATCTCTTTGGTCAGACCGCCCTTGAGGTGTACATGATAGTCGATTATTGGGAAGTTCTCCTGCTGCAGGCGGATAATCTGGTCCTTGGTCTCGTCGATGGCAGGCATGGTGTCGTTAGGATTCACCACACCGTCGTGCAGCATGGTCACGGTGAGGTCGCGGAATTTCACGTTGCCCTTCTTGCCCGTCAAGGCAAAACCGCCCTTGCCCAGCACCTTGCCCTTGTTGGCTTCAGTGCGGTATGGCTGGTCGGGCTCTGTGTAGCACACCACGTCGGTACCATTGATGCTGATGGCGATGTTCTTCTCGCGCACGGCAATGTTGAAGTCGAACCACTGGCCATCCTCACCCAGTGAACGGTAGAGATTGCGAACGGTAGCGAGGCTGCCGGTCTTTCGGCTACCATCAATAGGGCCGTTGTGGAACAGCACCTCATACCCCTTCTGCCCATCGGAGTGGAAGAGTAATGCTGCTTCAGCACCATTCTCGGCATATGCCTGTCCAGTGAGAGTAAAGTTGCGATAGTCGCCATCAGAAAGCAAAGTTTCACCAGCAGAAACGCTGATTTCCTCACCCTTCACTTTGCCGTTTACATCAGATTTCCAGCTATCAAGTGCAGTAGGCACATCATAGCTTGGACCACAGGCTACAAACATCAGGGCGGTCAGTGAAAGGGCCGTTGCCTGAGCGAAAAATTTCTTCAGTGTACTCATTGTATGATTCTTTAAAAATAAACTTGCTTTTAAAATGCGCCCAAAATTACAAAAATATCGGATAGCTTGTAGGCTTATTCCCTCTTTTTTTTCGATTCTCGTAAAAAAGAATGTTGATAGCTATGATTTTTGGAGAATTATTAGTAATTATGCAATCGAATAGGAAAACAGCCTTTATGAAAAACACTTTATCCATCTTGTTGACCAGTGTTGGTTTGGTGGCATCCGTTGCCCTCAGTGCACAGAACAGTGCCCAGACCGACTCCATTCCTTCTACCCGTGAGGAGAAAAACCGCAATGTGATGCTCAACGCCTCCAACGATCGCGAACCACGTAAGATTTCCATTGGTCTGCCTGCACAGTTTGCTTCAGATATTTTTGAAGATGGATTGCCAGTGTCGGAACTTTACTGGCCTGTGATGCCTTATACCACTTGGCGCAGTGGGCTGAGCCATGGCACCAATTCGCTGATGTCGCTGAGTGAGAGTGCACTGCAATATGGTAAACTGGGTTATATCGTATCCAGTACCAACCGACATGCAGGAGACGATTTTCAAGGACTTACCAAATACACAGCAAACCATTTTGGAAAGCAGCAGATTGATGTCAACATCACGGGACCGATAGCGCACGGGTGGGGTTATACAGCAAGTACTTACCAGAGCTTTGATCCGGGCAGCAACCCCTTGGATGCCATCAGCCTGCAAGACCGTATGCAAATATATAAGATGGGATTGAACAAACGATGGAGTCGTGGCGAAACCAGCTTGCTCTATCAGTATTGTGCCTCCACCACTTTTACTGATGCGATGGGACCTTTTTACTACAATGGTTCCGATGGTAGTGTGGATCAGTTTGAAGACTTTGTGTTGGGGCGTGACCAGTACCTGCCCAACTACAACACCTTTTATATTGTGGATATCGATACCAACAAGGAAACAGAGGAGAATCTGGAGAAGGCCAATAAGGACCATGCCCACCAACTCACCTATAATTTCCGATACAAGTGGGACAATGGTATGGAGTTTTCGTTGGGAAGCAAGCTGAAGGATGCCCAGCAACTTACGGCTACCTATAACATCGCAGGTATCTTCCAGGTAGGTGCCAACGATGGCTATACCTACGAAGACGGAACCCCCTACGTGGGCTATGTGCAGAACCGCCATGCACGTCAGCCGCGAGGCAAAGAGCGCAGTTGGATGACTACCGCCCAGCTCACTGGCAAGGCCGGCAAAAATAGTGAGCACGAATGGCGTGTAGGGCTAAACGAATGGTTCTCTTTCCAGAATATGTCGTACAATACGGGTCTCACCCCTCATGAGGTGAAGGAGAATCCGAAGAAACTGCTGATAAACGGACAGCGCATGACGGCCTTCAACTCAGGCGCCGACTATTACAGCGGCCATGAGAACAAGCTGGGTCTCTATGCTTCTGACGATTGGACAGTGAACAGTCGCCTGTGGCTGTCGGCTGGCTTGCGCTTGGAGTGGCAGAAGCTGCATGGGAAGGGAGCCTTTGCCTACGAGCCCGACGGCACCCTGTTTGAGCCTGCCAACATCCGGCGTCCGGGCTTCAACTTAGTAGAGGGTGTAATCAACAAGTTCAAGGGCAACTGGCTCAATCCGACTGCCACTTTCAACGGTCGCTACAAGATAATGGGTGGCTTGGGCTTGCAGGGTGAATACGTGTTTGTGCACCAGCGTCCCAACATGCAGGACTATGCGGGCTGCAACCTGCCCAACGAGTCGGCTGTACACAGCAACATGCTGCGTGGGGGTATCTATTACAACAATGAATGGCTGCAGCTCACGTCGCAGGTATTCCATATCTCGCAGACCAACTACAAGCAGCGTTCGCAGTTTACCAACCCCAATGACCAGAGCGAGACGGTGACCATCGCTATCCTCTATGATGTGGCTACCATAGGGTGGACCACCGATGCCGTGGTCACTCCGTTCAAGGGATTCAACTTCCATGGACTGCTCACGCTGCAGAATCCGCAGTACAAGAAGTTCACCTTCCAGCCTGTATTCAAGGATGGTCCGGGTCAGTTCTACGATTTCAACAACAAGAACGTGACCGCCATGTCGAAGGTGATCGTGGAACTCGACCCCTCGTACCAGACTGACAAGTGGCGTTTCTGGCTCAGCTTCCGCTACCAGAGCAAGCAGTACATCAACAAGACCAACACCCTCTATTTCAAGGGGCGTTGGGAAACCTTCGGCGGTGTAGATTATTCCTTGAATAAGAATGTCACCTTCTCGTTCAATGTGGTGAACATCCTGAACCAGAAGGGAGCCAGCGGCAACATCGGCGCAGCCGACCTCGCTACCGATGTGGCGGCCTATCAGCACCACTACTTGATGGCAGGCAGTTACATCCGTCCGTTTACCATGGAACTGAGTGCTTCGTTGAAACTGTGATGAATAATCAAAAACTACTTAATATGAAAATCAAACATTTATTCCTTTCTGTAATGGCGTTGACCACCCTGTGGGGCTCTCCCTCATGGGCATGTACCAACCTGATTGTTGGCAAGGCAGCCTCGGTAGATGGCTCTGTAATCTGTACATACAACTGCGACGGCTATGGCTTTGCAGGCTCTATGTCGCGCACCCCTGGCGGGCGGCACGACAAAGACGAGATGGTGGCCATACGCGAGTGGGGCAGGGGAGCCGTGCGAGGCTATATTCCCCAAGTGGAATATACCTACGATGTGATTGGCTACATCAATGAGAAGCAGGTGAGCATTGTGGAAACCACGTTTGATGGTCGCTTGGAGTTGCAGAATCCCGAGGGGTGGCTCGACTACGACACCATGATCCATCTCGGACTGGAGCGTGCGGCTACCGCGCGTGATGCCATCATCATCATGACCGACTTGCTGCAGGAGTATGGCTATAACAGTACGGGTGAGACCATCACCGTGTGCGACAAAAATGAGGCTTGGATTCTTGAGATTATGGGCAAGGGTCCAGGGGTGAAAGGTGCGGTTTGGGTGGCTGTGCGCATTCCCGACGATTGTATTTCTGCCCACGCCAACCTCTCACGCATCCGCCAGTTCCCTTTGAAAGACCCCAAGAACTGTCTGTATTCCAAGGATGTGATTTCCTTTGCCCGTCAGAAAGGCTACTTCAGTGGCAAGGACGAGGACTTCAGTTTCCGTGATGCCTACAGTCCCATCACTTTCACCAAGGTGCGTTATGCCGATGCCCGTGTGTGGAGTTTCTTCCGCCATCATACCGACAAGGCCGAGATGGACAAGTATCTGCCCTATATCAACGGTGACTACAGCGAGTATGACCACTTGCCTCTCTACATCAAGCCTGACAAGAAATTGTCTGTGCGCGATATCATGAACGATATGCGTGACCACTATGAGGGCACTCCGCTCGACATGACGGCTGATATGAGTGCCGGTCCCTGGAGCTCTCCCTACCGCCCGCTGCCCATGAACTGGGAGGTGGATGGCAAGCAGTATTTCCGTGAGCGTGCCATCGGTACCCCACAGTCGGGTTTCACCTTGGTGTCACAACTGCGCAGCTGGTTGCCCGATGAGGTCGGCGGCGTGATGTACTTCAACTGCGACGATGCCAGCATGGTGGCCTACGTGCCTGTATATTGCTGCGTGAATGAGGTGCCCGAGGCTTTCCGCAGGGAGAACAACGTGAGCAACGAGTTCAGCGAGCACAGCGCTTTCTGGATGAACAATGTGGTGGCCAACATGATTTATCCACGTTACAGTGTGATGATTGGTGACCTGCGTGAGGCTCAGCAGGAGTTGGAGGATTTCTATGAGGCCGACCAGGCACA
>Ga0310786_10000257_pt1 | contig 89026 bp, 73 predicted proteins | sample AusTroGonzalo_MG_FD_203881 | JGI IMG/M metagenome (GOLD analysis project Ga0310786, IMG submission 203881) | Bovine rumen microbial communities from tropical cattle in Woodstock, Queensland, Australia - Gonzalo_03 (v2) (version 2) | ecosystem: Host-associated > Mammals > Digestive system >... | reverse complement strand
CCGTAGGTCTCCAGGATGACGGCGCGCGAGCCGTCGCCGAGGAGGATGTCCCGCACGGCCTGCTCCGTGATGCCGGGATGCAGCTTGAGCACCGACACGCGCGTGTCCAGGTCCGTGTGGATGGTCAGTCCCTTGCGGCGGTCGTAATCGTTGTGGATGAAGCTGTTGTTGTACTTGATGCTGATGCCCGCCGTGGCGAGGAGCGGGTAGTTGGGCGACTTGAAGGCGTCGAAACCGGTGGCGTTGACCTTGATGCTGCGGTTGCCGCGGAGCAGCTGCGAATTGAAGCAGATGCACACTTCGGGCACCATCGGGCGCCCTTCGGCGTCCTTCGCCGTGGCGATCTCCACGGCGGAAATGAGGTTCTCCTTGCCGTCCGTGCGTGGCTCGCCGATGGGCAGCTGGCTGCCCGTGAAGATGACCGGCTTGCCGAGGTTCTCGAGCATGAAGCTCAGCGCGGAGGCGCTGTAGGCCATCGTGTCCGTGCCGTGCAGGATGACGAAGCCGTCGTAGTCGTCGTAGCGGTCCCGGATCAGCCGGGCGAGCGACTGCCAGAGGGCGGGCTCGACGTCGGACGAGTCGATGAGCGGGTTGAAGGTGTATGCATCGATCTTGAGCGCGAATTTGCGCAGCTCGGGCACTTCCTCGAGGATCCCGCTGAAGTCGAACGGCTTGAGGGTGCCGTCGACGGGGTCGGCCTTCATGCCGATGGTGCCGCCCGTATAGACCAGCAGCACGGAAGTGGGACGCTCCTTGTCCTGGAACAGTTTGAGATTCAGCTTCATAATGCGAAGAGTCTTTTGGCGTTGGCGGTGGTCGTCTCGGCGACTTCCTCCGGGCTGACGCCCTTCTGTCTGGCGAGGAAATCGGCGATGATGGGGATATAGGCGCTCTCGTTCCGCTCACCGCGGTGCGGGACGGGCGTGAGGTAGGGAGCGTCGGTTTCCAGCAGGATGCGCTCCAGGGGAATGCGTTTGACGGTCTCGGCGAGGGACGCCTTCTTGAAGGTGAGCACGCCGCCGATGCCGACGTACCAGTCGCCGAGGCGGCGCAGGCGCTCGAAGGTCTCGGCGCTGCCGCTGAAGGCGTGGAGATTGCCCCGCAGGTGCAGGTGCCGGCAGTCTTCGAGGATGGCGAAGAAGTCCTCCGTGGCCTCGCGCAGGTGGATGTTGACGGGCAGGTCCCAGGCGGCGGCGAGCTCCAGCTGGACGCGGAAGGCTTCCTGCTGCTCGGCCTTGAATTCCGCGCCGTAGTGGTAGTCCAGGCCGATCTCGCCGACGGCTACGATGCCGCGGTCGCGCCAGGCTTCCAGCGCGTCGATCTCGCGGCGCCAGTCCTTGTCGACGGAGCCCGGGTAGAGGCCCAGCATCGGCCGCAGCACGCCCGGGTGCCGCTCCACGAGGGCGAACATCCGGTCCCGCTCGCGCGAGTCCACGTCCGCCTGCAGCTGGATGGTGACGCCGGCGGCGACGCCGCGTGCGACCACCTCGTCCTCGCAGCCGGCGAAGGCCTCGTCATAGGCGTGGGTGTGCGTGTCGATGTACTCCATATATATCCCACAAAGTTAAGCAATTTTTACATTGATGGAGCATCTCTGCAGGAGGTCCATCTCGATGAATCCTTCCTCCTCCAGCAGGCCCGCCGTGCGCGCCACGTCGGCGTAATCCAGCCGCGTGGCGCGGCACAGCTCGTCCAGCCCGATGCCGCGCTCGGCGCGGACCAGCAGGGCGAGCTGCACCAGGCGGTCCACCTCGGCGGCGGGGAAGGCGGCGCCGAAGCGCAGGCGCACGGCCGTCTCCAGGTCGGCCGTGCGGGTGCGGCGCACCCGCCCCAGGCCGAGCGCCGCGGGCAGCGCCTCCGGCACGGTGACGGGCGCCGCCAGCTGCTCGCGCAGCAGGCGGTTGCAGCCCTGCGAGCGGAGGTCGTCGATGCGGCCGGGCACGGCGAAGACGTCGCGGCCGTAGCCGGCCGCCAGCCGCGCCGTGATCATCCCGCCGCCCTTGAGGCGGGATTCCACGAGGACGGTGGCGCCGGCCAGCCCGGCGATGATGCGGTTGCGCCGCAGGAAATTGAAGGCCGCGGGCACCGTCCCGGGCGGGTAGTCCGTGACCAGCGCGCAGCCCGGCGTGTGGCACATCCGCTCCACGAACGGCGCGTGCCGCCGCGGGTACACGTCGTCCACGCCCACCGGGCTGACCCCGACGGTGGGCAGCCCGCCTTCCAGCGCGGCGGTGTGCGCCGTGATGTCCACGCCGAGCGCGAGTCCGCTCACGACCACCGGCCGCGCCGGCGCCTCGGCGAGCGCCTTCACGATGCGCCGGCAGCATTCGCGCCCGTAGGGGCTCTGGTCGCGCGTGCCGACGATGGCCACGGCCGGGCGCGGCCCGAACAGCTCCGCAACCGGCGTGTCGCTGCGCACATAGAGCAGCAGCGGCGCGTCCGGGCATTCCCGCAGCGCGGGCGGATACGCGTCGTCGAAGATGTCCAGGAACTGGCAGCCCTGCGCGGACAGCCGCTCGTACTCGGCCTGCGCCGCTTCCAGCGCCTCCGGGCCGATCTGCGCGGCGCGCGGGTTATAGGGACCGAAGAGTTCGAGCCGCTCCTGCGGCGGCAGGTCGAAGACCGCGCCCGCGGAGCCGAGCGCGTCCAGCAGGCGGTGGGAGAATTTCGGCGCGTTGCCGAAAATGGCGTTGAGCGCGATCGCGCTCACCACGGGAGAATCGGATCCTTTCATTCTTCATAGTTTATGGTTCGCCCAAAAATAAGGGATCCGGCCGACAGCGTCAACCGGATCCCGTAAGAATCGTATTTTTTATTGCGTTTGCAGATTACGCAATCATTACACAATCAGCAAAGCGTCGCCGTAAGGCCCGAAACGGTAGTTGTTGTCCAGGGCGCTCTGGTAGGCGTTCATCACCTTCTCATAGCCGCCGAAGGCCGCCACGCTCATCAGCATCGTGGATTCCGGCAGGTGGAAGTTGGACACGATGGCGTCGGGAATGGAGAAGTCGTAGGGCGGGAAGATGAACTTGTTGGTCCAGGTGTCGGTCGGGCGCACCTCGTGGCTCGTGGTCACGTAGGTCTCCAGGGCGCGGATCACCGTCACGCCGACGGCGCAGATGCGGCCGCCGCCGCGCTTGGTCTTGTTGATCTCCTCGGCAGCCTGCTCGCTGATGATGATGCGCTCGCCGTCCATCCGGTGCTTGGAGAGGTCCTCCACGTCCACGGTGCGGAAGTGGCCGATGCCCATATGCACGGTGATGAAGGTCTTCTCGATGTCGTGCAGGATCATCCGGTTCAGCAGCTCGCGGCTGAAGTGCAGGCCGGCCGCCGGAGCGGACACGGCGCCTTCGTGCGTCGCGAAGATGGTCTGGAACTCCTCGGCGTCGCGGGCGGTCGGCGTCTCCTTCACCCACTCCGGGACAGGGGTCTGTCCGAGGGCGAACAGGGCGGCCTTGAACTCGTCGTACGGGCCGTCATAGAGGAAACGCAGGGTGCGACCGCGGGAGGTCGTGTTGTCGATGACCTCGGCCACCATGCTCTCGTCTTCGCCGAAGTAGAGCTTGTTGCCGATACGGATCTTGCGGGCCGGATCCACGATCACGTCCCACAGGCGCTGCTCGCGGTTGAGTTCGCGCAGCAGGAACACCATGATGTCGGCGCCGGTCTTCTCCTTCTTGCCGAAAAGCTTGGCCGGGAAGACCTTGGTGTCGTTGAGCACGAAGCGGTCGCCCTTGCCGAAATAATCGATGATGTCCTTGAACTGACGGTGCTCGATCTCGCCGGTGTCCTTGTGGAGGACCATCAGCTTGCACTCGTCGCGCCACTGGACGTGCCCATCCACTTCGGGCATCAGTTCCGTGGCAATGCGCTCCTTGGGGAGTTCGAAATCAAATTGAGAAAGTTTCATGCGTTCCGTATTGACAAAACATTCTATATACGGAAGAAAGGGGCAAAAAGTTTCACGTCCCGAAACTTATTTCTTCCTGGCCTTGGCCTGCCGGCGCTCGATGATCTGGAGATTGCGCTTGGCGGCATAGTCCTCGGGGTCGATCTTGAGGGCCTTCTTATAATATTTGGCGGCCGTCTTCTCGTTGTTGCGGGCGATCAGCCAGTAGGAGCCGATATTGTTGATGAAGACCGTATTCTGCGGGAAATACTTGTTCATCATCGTGGAGAGCTGGAAGAACAGCTCGTAGGTATCCTCGCTCCCGACCTCATAGAAACGCGCGCAATACTCGCCGATGCCCTGCTGGAACGCCTCCTGGCTGGCGGGCTCGCCGTCGAGCGTCCAGGCCGGGTGGGAGGTCGCGTTGCGCATGATGAGCTTGCGCAGCTCCGACCCGCACATATCCGGGCTGTCCTTCTCATAGTCGGCCAGCGCCGAAATCTTGATATAATACCAGCGCAGCTCGTCCGGCTGGGCGGCGATCCGCTCGTCCACGATCTTCAGCGCCTCGCCGAACGGCTCGTCGTCGAAGAAATCCTCCTCGAAGTAGGGGACGTCCTGCCCGTTGGAATCCTTGAGCGTCAGGACCGGCTCCCTGCCGAGGAAGCGGCGCGCGCCGGGGACGGACACCATCTCGGTGAAATGGCCGCGGTGATAATAGAAATTGAAGCGCCCGATCGGGACGCGCATATCGTCCGGGAAAGCTTCGCCCCAGCGGTCGAGCAGGGTCTCGACGCCGACGCCGTCGTAGCCGACGCGCTGCACGAGCCGCTCGTAGCGGGCCTGGAATTCATCTGCTGTGGTCTGTGCCGCGGCCACGGCGCACACGGCCGCGGCGGCGATGGAAAGGAGTATCTTGATCTGTTTCATCTCAAACGTTCATCAGGATCCGGCGGCCCTTCGGGAGGAGGTTGTTGCATCGGGAACCGATGTTCTTCACAAATCCCAGAGGATGCCCCAGATACGTCACTACATTGTAGCCGGGTGCGGCCTGCGGCAGCACGAGCGCGTCCCGGTGGAGGAAACGCAGGGCCGTCTGCCGGTCCACGTCCACGGCCGGGTAGTCCTTGCTATCAAATATTATGCTCAACGCGTAATCCGCGTCGGGCACGAAATCTTTTCCTTTCATCCCGCCCTTGCACAGGCCGCTGCGCAGCGGGCGCAGTACCGCCGGGTCGGCCCCGGCCGCCGTGCGCTGCGGGGCCGTCTTGCGGAGCGCCCCGGCCCACTGCCCCTCGCCCGGCACGACTCCCGCTTCCAGCAGGTGTCCGTGCGGGGTACGGCGCACGCCGTATTCCTCGAACTCCGCCTCCGGCTCCAGGATTTCGCCGCCGAGCTCGGCGGCCGCCCAGGCCAGGTTCTCGTCGTTCTCCGCGGCTTCGTAGGTGCAGGTGCTGTAGAGCAGCCAGCCCCCTTCGCGCAGCGCGGGCCACACATCCGCGAGGATGCGCTTCTGGCGCGCCGCGCAGAGTTCCACCACGGCGGGGCTCCACTCCTCGCGGGCCCGCGGGTCCTTGCGGAACATCCCCTCGCCGCTGCACGGCACATCCGCGACGATGATGTCGAAATAGCCTTCCAGCCGCGCGAACGCCGCCGGGTCCACGCTCGTCACGATGACGTTCGGGTCGCCCCAGCGCGCCACGTTGTCGTCGAGCACGCCCACGCGCGCCTTCATCACCTCGTTCGCGACCAGCACGAAACCGTCCCCGTACGCCTCCCGCAGCGACGCCGCCAGATCCGTCGTCTTCCCGCCCGGCGCGGCGCATAAATCCAGTACCTTTATCTTTTTTTGCGGCGCGGTGGAAGTGGCCCCGGCAAAACCGTGGCCGCCCGTGGCCTCGTAAATGGGGGGGACCCGCTGCGGAGCAATCAGTTTCCGGAAGAGGTGTCCTACGAACATCGCGGAAGAATCCTGGACATAGTAGCAACCTGCGTGGAAAAGGGGATCGAGCGTAAAGACGGGGCGGTCGGCCAGGATGCGGCCATACGGCGACCAGGGCACCGGCGTGCCTTCCGGCCCCGCCAGCCCCTTGAACGGATGCAGCCGCACCGCGACGCCCGCCTGCTCCTCCATTATTTGCGGAAATCCTCCGGCATCGACGGCATCCGGCCCTCGGACGCATCCACCAGCCCGTCTACCATCTTGTCGATGCCCTGCTGGAGCTTGCTGCCCAGCATCGTCTTCATCATAAAATTCAGATTGGCGTCCAGCTCGATCCAGAAATCCGTGCGGCCGGGAATCGCCGCCGGCTCAAAGTGCAGCGCACCCACGAACTCCACCGGCGAGTCCGAACTCCCGAGCCGGATCAGCCGGTAAGGCTGGCGCTCGTCGACCCGCACACCGATCTTGAAGCCCTGGACCACGATGCTCAGATTGTCGTAGTCCGCCTGGATATCGGCCTGGATCTTGCCCGCCGGCACCATCTGCGCGAAGTTGCGCAGATCCGTGAAAGCCATATAAAGCTCCTCGGGGCGCTTCGCCACGAGACCGTGCTTGCTGGTATAGTGTGCTGTCATAGTCGAAAATAAATATTACCTTTGTATCGTTTGCAAAGATAGCAATTTTCCGATGCACAAGATATACTTCGAAAAACGCTGTATCATCATCTGCAGTCCCGACGAACAAGCCCTCTCCGACCCCAACGCGGTCGAGTTCCACTTCGGCGAAAGCATCAACATCCACACCCTCGTGGCCATGTTCGAAGCATCGGCGTCGCTGTCCCGCATCTACATTCCCACGGACGACGTCGCCGGGATGTACCGCCGCGTCTGCGCGGAATTCCGCGAAGTCGACGCCGCGGGCGGTCTCGTCTCCAACCGCCGGGGCGACTACCTCCTCATCCAGCGCAGCGGCCTCTGGGACCTCCCGAAAGGCCACCGCGAGCCTGGTGAAGACATCGAAGTCACGGCCCTGCGCGAAGTCCAGGAAGAGACCGGCGTCGACCAGCTCGAACTCCGCGGCCTCATCTGCGTCACGGACCACTGCTATCTGCGCAACGACGTCTGGCACCTCAAGCACACCTGGTGGTACGACATGCTCTACACCGACCCCGTCGACCTCACCCCGCAGCGCGAAGAAGACATCGCCCGCGCGGCGTGGGTCGCCCGCTCGAGCCTCCCCCCGTTCCTCAAGAACACCTACCCCTCCATCCTGGAAGTCTTCCGCGAAGCGAAAGTCTAGCGCCTACTCGGCCTTGACGGTCTGGGCGGGATCGACGCGGGAGATGAAGAGCGTCGGGATCAGCAACAACAGAAGAATACCGATGAAAGCCGCGGCATCCGCGATCAGGATGCCCGGAAGGTCCACGTGCACCGGCACGAAAGACACGAAATAATTCTCAGGATTGAGCTTGATCCAGTGCGTCGTGCCCTGGACCAGGCAGAAAAGCAGCGCGAGGACGTTGCCGGCCGCCATTCCGATGGCGGCGGTCCGGGCCCCGACCCGCAGGAAGACCCCGGCCACGGCGCGGTTGCCCATGCCGAGCGTCTTGAGCGTGCCGATGGTGCTGACGTGCCGGAACAGCAGGATCAGCAGGCCGGAAATCATATTGAACCCCGCCACCACGGTCATCAGCAGCAGGATCGCGAACACGTTGAAATCGATCAGGTCCAGCCAGTCGAAAAGCTGCGGGAAGCGCTCCGTGGCCGCGACGGCGCGGAGCGGGTCCTCGTCCGCCCCGGCGAGCGACACCGCGCGCCAGCCCAGCTCGCCGGTCAGCTCCGCCAGCGCCCCGCGTTCGCGGAAACGCGGCGCGACCGTCACCTCCAGCAGGGAGGCCTCGTCCTGCGCCCATTCGTTCAGGCGGCGCAGGTCCCCGATGGGGACATACAGCAGCTGGCCCTCTTCCGTGACCATCTCGCTCTCGTAGACCGAGAGGACGTGCCACTTGCGGACCTTGGTCTTCTCCCCGACGAACCAGGCCGTCAGGTCGTCGCCCGGCTGCAGGCCGAAACGCGTCGCGAGCGACGCGGGAATGCGCACGCCCAGCGAGACCGTGTCCGCGGACGTGCCCTTGAACAGGGCGCCCTGGATGTCGTCCCCGATCTTCAGGATGCCGGCGCTGTAGATCGCCGGCTCGATCCGCTCCACGCCGCGCACCCCCGCCAGGTCTTCCAGACAGGCGGGGGTGCGGACGGGATCGGCGCCGCCGGTCAGGTCGGCGGCCGGGCCGGTCAGCAGGATATCTCCCGTGACGGCCGAAACGCCGCCGCGGATTTCCCGCCGGAACCCGGCGGAGATGGCGACGGACAGGATGATCACAAAGAAGGAGATGGCTATCGCGAGGACAGCCATCTTCTCTTTGACGCGCAGGCGCCGGGCTATGAAGCCGCCGGCCTGCATCGGATTACCAGATATGGACGCGCTCGGACTCCGGACGCCACATCGCGTCGCCCTCCTTGATGCCGAAGGCGTCGAAGAAGTAGCCGAAGTTGCGCAGGGCCACGTTGACGCGGTTCTTGCCCAGCGAGTGGACGTCGAGCTTGGTCAGGCGGGCGCTCTCCTCGTCGGTGATGTTCTGGGCCCAGACGTGGGCGTAGCCGAGGAAGAAACGCTGCTCCGCGGTGAAGCCGTCGATCGGGGCGGGAACCGTCTCGCCGAGGGCGTTGTGCAGGGCCGTCCAGGCGATGCTGATGCCGCCGTGGTCGGCGATGTTCTCACCGAGGGTGAGGGCGCCGTTGGCCATCAGGCCGGGCACGATCTCCACCTCGCCGTACTGGTCGACGAGCACCTTGGTCTTCTCCACGAAGGCGGCGCGGTCCTCGGGGGTCCACCAGTCGTTCATATTGCCGTCCTTGTCGAACAGGCTGCCCTGGTCGTCGAAGCCGTGGGTCATCTCGTGGCCGATCACCACGCCGATGGCGCCATAGTTGACGGCATCATCCGCGTCGGGGTTGAAGAACGGCGGCTGGAGGATACCGGCCGGGAAGCAGATTTCGTTGGTCGTCGGGTTGTAGTAGGCGTTGACCGTCTGCGGGGTCATTCCCCACTCGGTCGGATCCGTCGGCTTGCCGATCTTGGAGAGGTTGTCGGCGATGTACCAGGCGCTGGCCGCGACGAGGTTGTCGAGGTAGCTGAGCTCGGGATCCACCTGGAGGGAGCTGTAGTCCTTCCACTTGTCAGGATAACCGACCTTCACGGTGAAGGTGGCGAGCTTCTCCTGCGCCTTGGCCTTGGTGGCGTCGGACATCCAGTCGAGGGAATCGATGTGCTGGCCCAGGGAGATCTGGAGGTTCTTGACCAGCTCGACCATCTTCTGCTTGGAAGACTCCGGGAAGAACTTGGCCACGTACATCTGGCCGACGGCCTCGCCGAGGATGCTGTTGGGCACGCTCATCGCGCGCTTCCAGCGCGGCTTCTTCTCGGTCACGCCGCTCATCTGGCGGCTATAGAAGTCGAAGTTGGCATCGTAGAAATCGTCGGACAGGTTGCCGGCGGAGCTGTTGATCAGGCTCGCGGCCACGTAGTCCTTGAGCACGTCGATCGGGGTGTTCGCATAGATCTTGGCGAAAGCCTTGAAATAGGAAGGCTGCTGCACGATGATCTTGTCCAGCTCGGGCACGCCGAGGGCGGCGAAGTAGGCCTCGAAGTCGAAGCCCGGGAAAGCCTTGTAGATCTCCTTGGAGCTCATCGGGTTGTAGGCCTTCAGCATGTCGCGGTTCTCCACGCTGGTCCAGGAGACTTCGGCGAGCTTGTCCTCCAGGCCCGCGGCGTTGGCGGCGCGCAGTTCGGCGTTGTCCAGGCCGGCGAGGCTGATGAACTTGACGAGCATCGCCTCATAGCCCTTGCGGAGCTCGGCGTTGGCCGGGTCCACATAGTAGTCGCGGTCGCCCATACCGAGGCCGCCCTGACCCATATAGAGGGCCTGGACGGCGCTGTTCTTCAGGTCGGCTTCCACGCCGGTGCTGAAGAAACCGCCCTCTCCGAAGAGGGCCAGCTTGCCGAGGTGCGCGGCGAGCGCTTCCTTGTCGGCGACGGCATACAGCTCGTCGAGATATTTCTTGAGCGGGGCGGCGCCCTCCGCGTTGAGGCGGGTGGAGTCGAGGCCCTGCTTGTACAGGTCAACGATCTTCTGGTCGATGGAACCCGGCTCCGGGTTCATCGTAGCCATTTCGGAGAACAGGGCGTTGAGGTTCTCGACGTTGCGCTCGCGCAGCACGTCGAAAGAGCCGTAACGGCCGAATTCCGGTTTGAGGGGATTATTTTTCATCCATCCACCATTGGCATAGCGGTAGAAATCTTCGCCAGGCGCGACGGAGAGATCCAGGTCGCGCGGGTTGACGGCGGGGACCTTGTCTTCCTTCGGCTGGCAGGCCGCCAGCATCATCACAGGAATCATAAACAGATAGATCTTTTTCATATATAGAAAATTAAACGCGTTCGAGGGAACAAGCGTACAAAGATAGTGGAAAAATTGCGATATTTGTGCGGCAATGAATGTGAAAGCAAAAGATCTCCTCTCCCGGTATGCCGTGGCGACCGTAGGGCTGGTGTTCGTGGCGTTCGGCGTAGCGCTCTCGATCATCTCCAACCTCGGCACGGCCCCGCTTTCGTGCCCTTCGTACGTGCTGAACCTCGAATGGCCGGTCCTGTCCGTCGGGACCTTCACCGTCCTGGTCAATATGGTCTATATGCTCCTCCAGATCGCGCTCCTGCGCAAGGACTTCAAGGCCCGTCACCTGATGCAGATCCTGGCTTCCGCCGTGTTCGGCTACCTCATCGACGGCTGTATGTGGGCCCTGTCCTGGCTGCATCCCGTCGGCTTCGCCGCGCGCGTCGGCCTGACGCTGCTGGCCGCGGCCGTGACCGCGTTCGGCGTGAGCGTCGAAGTGGCGGCCGACGCCTGGATGCTCTCCGCCGAGATGACGGTGGCGGCGTTCGCCAAGGTGCTCCGCAAGCCTTTCGGCCCGGTCAAGGTGGTGATGGATTCGCTGACGGTCGTACTCGCGGCCGTCCTGGCCTGGCTCTTCTTCCGCAATCCGTTCGGCGCAGGCGCCTGGACGGGCGCGGGCGACGTCCTGATGGCCCGCACGGAAGGCATCGTCATCGGCCTGGGCACGCTCCTGCTGGCCGTCCTGCCCGGTGCGCTGATGCGCCTGACCGACCCGCTCGTGGCGCGGATCAAGGGCAGATGCGGCAGAAGCGCCGGTACACGGCCATAATGCTGTCCACGTAGCCCAGCGTCTCGCCTCCCTTGAAGGTGCCCAGCTTGACGGCACCGGTCTCCAGAATACTTTCGTCCGACATCAGCGGCAGTACCTGCGTCTGGATGTTCTCCCAGCGGGAGATGTCCACGCCCAGGTGGCGCGCCAGGCTGATGCAGTCGTCGATGCGCCCGATGCCGGCGTTGTAGGCGGCCAGGGCGTATTTGTAGCGCTCTTCCATGATGTCCGTCACCTTCCAGTAGCGCTTGATCAGGTAGCTCAGCGACTGGGCGCCCGCGGCGATGTTCATTTCCGGATCCAGCGGATCCGTGACGCCGTAGCGCGCGGCCGTCTTCGGCATCATCTGCATCAGGCCGGCGGCGCCGCGCTTCGAGCGCGCCTCGATGTGGAAGCGCGACTCCGAATAGATGACCGCGGCCAGCAGGTGCCAGTCCCAGCCGACCGTGTCGGCGTGGGCGCGGATCAGCGAATCATAGGGGCTGAGCTGCGTGCGCGGCCCGCAGCGGAACACGTCGTAGCGGTTCAGGAAGGCGTCGCGCGTGGCGGCGTAGTCCGGGGAGGCGTGCCATTCCGCGATCCAGTCGTTCAGTTCCTTCATTCCCGCGTGCTCGTCGTGGCGCATCAGCCACACGCTCATACTGTCCACGGGCGTGGACACGAGCACGCTGTCCACCGTGACCTTCTCGTCGAAGGGGATGACCACGATGTCGACCGTCCCCGCGCGCAGCGAGTCCAGGTAGGACAGGTCGCGCCCGGTGAGGCGGATGTCGATGCTCTGGCCGTTGGCCGCGGCGAAACGCTGCAGCAGGTGGTAGTGGTAGCCGATGACCAGGGCCTTGGAGGTGTCGGCGAGCGGGGCCAGTTCGAGGATGCCCCGGATGTGCGGCGGCTTGACGCGTTCGTCCGCCTGGCGGGCCAGACGCGAGGAGAGGCCGGTAACGGCGATCAGGATCGCCGCCACGGCCAGGCCGGTTCTTTCGATGCGGTTCATCGCATGGGGGTTGAGAGGTTCCTGTTGCCGGAGGCGCTTCCGCGTGACTGCGGACCCGCCTGGGAAGACGACCGTCCCGCGCGGTTGCCGGGCTGCGTGTAGAACGGCCAGAAGATGCCGAACTTCACGCCGCTCTGCGTGACGATGTAGCGGTCGGCGCTGAAGTAGTCGGGGTGGAGCAGCGGCCAGCCCATGCCGGCGTTCTCGTACTTGACGAAGACGCAGGCGCGCTTCCACTGCAGGTTGAGGAAGACATCGAACCAGGGGCCGTTGGTGTACTGCCGCTCCTTCTGGTTATGGAAGACGCCCAGGTTGGGGTTCCAGGCAGGGGAATACCAGGGCGTGTTGTAGTAGGCGTCGACGCCGACCTGCATCGTCAGCACGTTCTGCCGCCGCTCGTTGCGCTGCGCCACGAACTCGAGGTAGTAGCGGAAGTTGAGGGCGGCCGTGGGGAGCGGCAGGATGTCCGGCTCGGAAGAGAACTGGACCAGCGCGCGGTGGTCCAGGTGGACGGGACCGAGCTTGAATTCCTTGCGCAGCGAGGCGGACAGGACGCTCATCGCCTTGCCGTTCTGCCGCACGATGCCTTCGGTGTCATAATAGATGTTGCCGCCCAGCAGGGCGTAGCCCACGTCGGCGGACATCCGCCAGTAGGGGATGTCGATGTGGCCCTGGACGCGGGTCGTGGTGATCTTGCCGAAATCGTTGTCCCAGCTGAAGTGGTTGAAGTTGACGTGCTGCTGGTACCAGGTCGGCTCCTCGAGCGTGCTCTCGAAATGCGCGTCCACGCTGACCGGGCTCTTGCGCGCCCGGCGGAACGGATGGAAGCGGAAGCCGGCGTTCGCCTCGACGGCGAAATCGCCCACGCCGTGGCCCAGCGTCACGAACTTCGCCTTGGCGTCCCACCAGGCGGTCTGGAACAGGCGGCCCTCCGCGCCGGCGTACAGGTAGACGGAGTTCTCGGTGTGGGTCGTCGGCCGCACGGACGTGCTGTCGAAATAGCTGCGCACGCGGTCGCCCAGGCCGATGTCCAGGCGGGACACGGGGCCGTCGGCGGACCAGGGCTGCAGGCGGAGATAGAACTTGTTGTCCAGCACCATCACGCGCATCGAGTCGGCGCTGGCGGGGCCGTAGCGGAAGACGTCGCGGTAGAAGGTGCGGCCGTATTCGTCGGCGATGTTGTCCGTGTATTGGCGGGTGTAGGTGGAGAACTCGGAACTGTGGCCGATGAAGGCGGTCGTGATGTCGCGGTTGAGCGAGTCGGCGTTGAAGCTGTAGGTGCTGTCGCGGCGCGCCCGCCACTTCTCGATGAAGGTGAACGGGATGCGCAGCTGCTGGTCCAGGAAGACGGTGTTCTTCTTGATCTTGGACCGGGCGCCGGAGAGCGTGACGCGGATGTCGCGCGAATCCAGGGTCGTGTCGCGGATCATCCCGATGTCGCGCATACCGCCGTTCTCGTGGCGCGAGACCATATTGTAGATATAGCCCGCGTGCATCGTATAGCGCTTGCCCAGGTAGTTGGCCTGGACGGAAGTCGTCTTGTTGATGGTCTCCTCGTCCTCCAAGATGCCCGCGCCGCCGAAGCGGTCGTACAGCAGGGCGAAGTTGAACGCCGGGGTGATGTTCTGGGTGGTGAAGAGGTGGAGGTTGTCGGACTCCTTCGCCTGCTTGGCAAACAGGGTGCCGAAGTAGGCCAGCTCCGTGTAGGGGACCTTGGTGTTGTAGTGCGGCAGGGTGCGGTGCGAGTAGCTCCAGGCCTCCTGCGCGTCATAGAAGTCCACGCCTTCGTCGCTGCGGCGCTGGAACCAGTCGTAGTGCTGGACCGGCGAGCCGGCCACGCCGAGCCAGGTGGCGTTGACGTCGCTGCGCTGGAAGGGATAGTCGTGGAAGCGGTAGTTGTAGCTTGTGTCGGGCACGTAGGGGCGCATCTTGCCGAAGTCGGGGTCGCGCGTCCAGGCGATCAGCCGCTTGTAGTAGAGCGAGTCGGGGAGGGCGTAGGTCTCCAGGATGCGCGGCGTGGTCTCCGCGATGCTGTCGCGGACGTTGCTCCGCTCCTCGCGCACCTTGGCGAGGGAGTCCGCCTGCGCCATCTTGCGCTGCACTTTCTGTTCGAGGTCGTATTTCTTGCGCTCCTGGCGGGAAAGGCCGGCGTACCAGGCGTCGAAGGCCGCCTTGGCCTTGGCCACGGAATCGGCCAGGTAGATGGAGTCGAGCTTGTCCCAGAGGGTGGAGTCGAGCAGGGCCTTGAGCGAATCGCGCGGGCTGAGGTGCGGGACCGTGTCCAGCGCGACGTCCAGCGTGTCCATCAGCTCTTCGGCGCGCGCGCCGGTGTCGAGGACGGTGATCTCCTCCAGCGACAGGGTGCGGCGGAGCTTGTAGCCGGCCACGGGATAGGTCACCGTGTCCTGCAGGACGGCCGGTTCCGGCAGCCGGACGGACGGCACGGTGCCGCGTCCGAAATCGAGCGCGCCCGCGGCGGCGAAGGCCGTCACGGCGATGGGAAAGGCTATGCGCGAAAGGAGATTCATAGTCAATTTACAAAGTTAAGGACTTTTGGGAGATTCTCAAAAAGTGCGTACATTCGTAGTTGAATATGGACAGACTCACCCGCTTGTATCGTGACTGGTCCGGCTGTACGCCGGATGCGTGCGACCTGCTGCCCCTCTCGGGCAGCGCCCGAAAATATTACCGGATGACGGGGGAGGGCGGCACCGTGATCGGCTGCATCGGGACCAACCCGGCCGAGAACCGCGCCTTTCTCGCGCTCGACGCGCAGTTCTGCGCCCACGGGCTCCACGCCCCGGCGGTCTACGGCGTGTCGCCGGACGGGATGGCCTACCTCCAGGAGGACCTGGGCGAGGGCCAGCTCTTCGAGCTCCTGAAGCCCGCCCTCGCGGACGGCTCCTTCTCGCAGGAGCAGCGGGACTGGTTGCACGACACGCTCGCGCTGCTGCCCGCCGTGCAGTTCAAGGTCGGGGAGGGTTTCGACTGGGACGTCTGTTTCCCGGACCGGGAGTTCAACGCCCGGATGGTCGACTTCGACCTCAATTATTTCAAGTACGATTTCCTCAAGCTCACGGGCCTGGAGTTCAATGAGATCCGCCTGCAGGACGATTTCGACCGCCTGCGCGCGGACGCGCTCGGCTTCACGGGCGACACTTTTATGTACCGCGACTTCCAGGCGCGCAACGTGATGGTCAAGGACGGCGAGCCCTGCTTCATCGATTTCCAGGGCGGCCGCCGCGGCCCGGTGCAATACGACCTCGCGTCGTTCCTCTGGAACGCGGGGACGCATTTCGACGCCGCGATGCGGCGCGAACTGGAACTGGTCTACCTGCGCGCGCTCGACGCCTTCCGGCCCGTCGACGAGCCGGAATTCTACCGCCAGTACCGCCTGCTGACGCTGGTACGCCTGCTCCAGGAGACGGGCGCCTACGGCTTCCGGGGCCTGGTGGAGCGCAAGCAGCTCTTCGTGGACTGCATCCCGACGGTGCTGCGCGCCTTCCGCGAGCTGACGGCCGAGCCGTTCGCGCGCTATCCTTATCTGACGGAGGTCCTGCAGCGGCTCGCTGCGGACTGGGACGGCCGGACCATCCTGCCCGGCGTGGAGGTGGCCTTATGAAAGCGCTGATCTTCGCCGCCGGCCTGGGGACCCGGCTCCGTCCGCTGACGGACACGATGCCCAAGGCGCTCGTCCCCGTGGCGGGCGTGCCGATGCTCGAGCGCGTGCTGTGCAAGCTCCGCGACGCGGGCATCGATTCGTTCGTGGTCAACGTCCACCATTTCGCGGAGCAGATCGAGCGCTTCCTGGCGGAAAAGGGCGATTTCGGCGTGCCCGTGGCCATTTCGCGCGAGGAGCGCGAACCGCTGGAGACCGGCGGCGGCATCAAGCGCGCGGCCCCGCTGCTCGCTTCGCCCGCAGGCCGCTTCCTCGTCCACAACGTGGACATCCTCAGCGACCTCGACGTCCGCTGGTTCCTCGGGCAGGACGACCCGCAGAGCCTCGCGACCCTGCTGCTCATCGATGCGCCCGCGGACCGCTACCTCCTCTTCGACGACGGGATGTGCCTGGTCGGCTGGACCAACGTCCGCACGGGCGAGGTCAAGAGCCCCTTCCTGCCGGACTTCGACCCGGCGCGCTGCCGCCGCTACTCCTTCTGCGGCATCCACATCGTGTCCGAGGCCGTCTTTGAGAAGATGGCGTCCTGGCCGGACAAATTCTCCATCATCGACTTCTACCTGCAGCAGGCCGCGGAATGCAAGATCCGGGGCGTGCTGGCCCCGGATCTGCATCTGATCGATATCGGAAGCCCCGCCAAGCTGGCGGAGGCGAACGAAGTCTGCGCTAATTCTTGATGTGCACGTCCATCTGCGGGAACGGGAACTGGATGCCCGCCTGCGGAAGCTCCGTGTAGATGCGCTCGTTGAGCGCGAACTGCACGGGCCAGAAGTCCGGACCTTTCACCCACACGCGCACGAGGAAGTCCACCGAGCTGTCGGAGAGCTTCTGCACGGCCACCAGCGGGTCGGCGGCGCCGGGGAAGGAGCCGTCCAGGATGCGTCCGTCCTCGCGGACGATCTGCATCAGCTTCTCCTTGCACTTGGCGGCGTCGGTGCCGTATTCCACGCCGACGGTGAGGTCCACGCGGCGCATCGGATAATGGTTGTAGTTGACGATGTTGCCGTTGGCCAGGGCGCCGTTGGGCAGGATGACGTTGCGGTTGTCGACCGTGGTCAGGTGCGTGCCCACGATGGTCACCTCGTTGACGATGCCGGCGTAGCCCAGCGCCTCGATGTAGTCGCCGGACTTGAAGGGCTTGAACGCCATGATCATCAGACCGCCGGCGAAGTTCTGCAGCGTGCCGCTGAGCGCAAGGCCGATGGCCATGCCGCCCGCGGCCAGCAGGGCGGCGAGGGAGGAGGTGTTGACGCCGAGCGCGCCGATCGCCACGATGATCAGGATGACCGTCAGGGCGATGGAGACGAAACTGGAGATGAACGAGGCCATCGCGCGGTCGGTCTTGCGGCGCTCGAACATCTTCCGGAGTCCTTTCTTGATGCGCTTGATGATCCAGGCGCCCACGATGTAGATGGCGAGGGCGGCGAGGACCTTGAGTCCGAACTGGAGGGCGCTCTGTCCGAGCGTGCGCAGGGCCGTGTTGGGGTCCTTGGTCACCAGTTCTCCGAATTGCTGCAGCGCGGCGCGGGTGGAATCGGCCTTGCTGGCGATCTCCTCCTCGGAGAGGAGGGCTGTCTGAATCAAGAAGGTTAAAGTTTTCATATTGACAAAAATACGAAATAATTGCGAAAATGTTTGGTTTATAACATAAACTGGTTTATATTTGCGATGTGGAAACGATTAAATAGCTGGAAAATGGATCCTGAGAATAAGCTTACACCGCAGCGCAGCCTCGAATTGATCAACGAGACGCTCGAAGGCAACCGCCGCGCCATCATCGCCGGCAGCGCCAAGTTCTTCTTCCTGTGGGGCGGGGTGCTCGCCCTGTTCTCCCTGGCCGTCTGGTTCTGCTGGAACCGTTCCGGCAATCCGGTCTGGAACCTCCTCTGGCTCGGGATGCCGCTCGCCGGCTATCCGGCGGCCGCGGCGCTGGCCAGGGGCTCCCGGATCCCGCAGAACTACGTGTCGCTGCTCCTGGGCAAGATCTGGGGCGCCTTCGCGTTCTTCGCTTTCGCGCTCAGCGGACTGGCCTCCGTCTTCCCGATGGACCTCACCCTGCTGATCATCGTCCTGCTGGGCCTCGCCGAGACCATTTCCGGCGTCGCCTTGAAGAGCTGGCCGATCATCATCGCCGGCGCCGTCGTCGGCCTGGGCGGCGCCTGCGCCGCTTCGGTGCTCGCCGCCGGCCCCGCACAGGTCCTCCTTTTCACCGGCGCAGCCGTGGTCCTTGCCCTGACCGGCCTCGCCATCAAACTGCAGAAGTAGATGTTCGACCGGCTCGACCCGCTGCTCCATTCGGAGCTCCGCCTCGCGGTGATATCCATCCTCGTGAGCGCGGACGAAGCGGACTTCGTCTACCTGCGTCAGCAGACCGGCGCCACGGCGGGCAACCTGAGCGTCCAGCTGGACAAGCTCTCCGCCGCCGGCTACATCTCGGTCGAGAAGGGCTTCCAGGGCAAGAAGCCCCGCACGACCTGCCGGATCACCGACACCGGGCGCAAGGCCTTCGCGGCCTACGTCGCGGCGCTCCAATCTTATATAGGAAAATGAAAAAGCTGGAAAAAGCGTCCACCCGCTGGTGGTTCTTCGCGCTGCTTCTGCTGGCGCAGCTGGTGCTGATGCCCGTCGCCACCCGCGGCTTCGACCCGCGGCGCATCGCGGAAATCGTCTCGGTGACGATTTCCAACGCGCCGCAGGTCCGCCTGGGGCAGCTCAACATCCCCTTCCAGGCGTTGTCCCTGCTGCTGTTCGTCCTGCTCCTGGTCTTCCGCGACCGGGTGCGGACGCTGTTCAACGCCTATGTGGCCGTGTCCTATCTGGCGTTCGCCTTTATCCAGAACCTGGCCGTCACGGAGCGTTTCGGCTTCAGCCTCGTCACGGTCAACCTCGTGATGTTCCTGCTCGTGGCTTATGTCTGGATCCGGGAGACGCTGCAGCCGCGCAACGGCTACGCCTTCGGCAATCTCCGCTGGAAATATGCCTGGATGATCGTCCTCGCCGTGTTCGCGTATTGGTGTCCCTTCACCCTGCGGGGCGAAGCCGACCTGAACCCGCTGCATTTCTTCACCCACAACACCGCCACGGCCTTCTGCCTGACCACGCCGCTCTTCCTGACCGTCCTGACGCTCAACCTGCCGCAGGTCAACGTCGTCACCTACCGGATCACGGCCATCGTCGGGTTCATCATCGGGTGCTACAATATGGGGTCGTTCTTCAACCCGGGCACCGTGTGGCTCGGTTTCCTGCACCTGCCGCTGGTCAGCATCTCCCTTTACTGCGCCATCCTCAGCTACCGGCACCCCGCCTTCCGGAAAGCTGTCCCGAACGGCTGATTTTTTGTATCTTTGCGGCGTATGAAGACCAAGGAAGAATATGCGCCGATGATCGCGCTGTACCGCGAATGGAACGAGCGCATCAACGTCGTGTCCCGCAAGGACATCGACGCCCTCTATGAGCACCACATCCTCCATTCGCTGGCCATCGCCGAATACGTCAACCGCTTCTATCCGGGCGGCTTCGACGGCGCGTCCGTGCTGGATGTCGGCACCGGCGGCGGCTTCCCCGGCATCCCGCTTGCGACCGAATTCCCCGCAGGGAAATTCACCCTCTGCGACTCCATCGGCAAGAAGATCAAGGTGGCGCAGGCCGTCGCCGACGGACTCGGGCTGCAGAACGTCCGCACCGTCAACGCCCGCGCCGAGGCGCTCCCGGAGACCTTCGACTGGGTCGTCTCCCGCGCGGTCACCACGCTCGAAAACTTTTATCCCTGGGTCAAGGGCAAATACCGCCGCAGCATCCTCTATCTGAAGGGCGGCGACATCAACGCCGAAATCTCCGAACTGGTCCGCAAATGCAAGGTCGATCCCAAAAAAATCCGGGCCTGGCGGGTGGATGAATGGCTGAAAGATGAATATTTTGCAGAAAAATTTGTAATTGAAATCGGAAAAGATTACCTTTGCCCTCCCGTTTTCGAAAACTAAAAAAAAGAAGATATGAAAAGGACTTTTCAACCCTCCAACCGCAAGCGTGTCAATAAGCACGGCTTCCGCGAGCGTATGAGCACGCCGAATGGCCGCCGGGTTCTCGCAGCCCGTCGCGCCCACGGCCGTAAGAAGCTCACCGTCTCCTCCGAGGATCGCTGGTAGTCAGCATCTCTCCTGACGGAAAAGAACTGCCGACCCATCCGTGGGGCGGCAGTTCTTTTTTGTGCCCTCTCCAGCGCCGTGAAAGGAAAAAATCGTATCTTTGTAAAATATGTCCAGGGAGAATGACTTTTCGCGTTTGGAGCTGCGCCTGCCCGCGTGCCGGAGCAACTACCGCTATTTCCGCGGCCGGCTCAAGCCGACTACGAAACTGCTGGTCCTGGTCAAGGCCAACGCTTATGGACACGGTGCCGTCGAGTTCGCCTCGATGATGCAGCAGGAAGGCGCGGACTATCTCGCCGTCGCCCTGCCGGTCGAAGGCGTCGAGCTGCGCCGCGCCGGTATCTCCCTCCCGATCCTCGTGCTCACCGCCGGGACGGACTTTTTCCCCGAGATCATCGAGAACCGCCTGGAGCCGGGCATCCCCAACCTCTATACCCTGGAGGCGCTCTGCGCCGAGCTGCGTGCGCGCGGCCTGCGCGATTTCCCCGTCCACATCAAGCTGGACACCGGGATGCACCGCCTCGGCTTCATGACCGGCGAGCTGCCGGCCCTGATGGAATTCCTGCGCCAGCACCCGGAAGTCCGGGTCAAGAGCATCTATTCCCACCTCGCCGCCGCGGAGGACCCTGCGGAGGACGCTTTTACCCTCGGCCAGATCTCGATGTTCGAAGCCAACGCGCAGGCGCTCACGGACGCCATCGGCTACCGGCCGATGTGGCACGTGCTCAACTCTGCGGGCATCGAACGCTTCCCGCAATTCCAGCACGACATGGTGCGGCTGGGCATCGGCATCTACGGCATCAGCGCCCTGCCGGACGTCCGCCTCGCGCCTGTCGCTTCGCTCAAAGTGAAAGTCCTGCAGATCAAGACCCTGGGTCCGGAGGACGGCACGATCGGCTACGGCCGCCACGGACACGTGGCGCCGACCGGCACGGTCATCGCCACCATCCCGGTCGGCTACGCCGACGGCCTGGACCGCCATTTCGGCTGCGGCGCCGTCTCGTTCAGCGTGAACGGACACCGCGCGCCCACCATCGGCAACATCTGTATGGATATGTGTATGATCGACGTGACCGGCATTCCCGTGCAGGTCGGCGACACCGTCACCATCTTCGGTGAGGACCCGACCGTCGGGGAGCTCGCGCAGATCCTCGGGACCATCCCGTACGAGATCCTGACTTCCGTGCCCCGCCGCATCGAGCGTATTGTTCTCAGACAACCCCTAACACCAACCGTCTAATGACCAAGAAACTTCTGCTTGTCTTCCTGCTGGCCGCAACCGGTCTGCAGGCGTTTTGTCAGACCCTGGACGTCCTGGACATCGTCGGCTCCGACCGTCGCCTGATGTCCGGCTGCGAGGGCCCGTACCGTTTCGACGCCCCTGCGCTGACGCCCGCCCCCAAGGGCTACAAACCTTTTTATATCAGCCATTACGGCCGTCACGGTTCGCGCTACGCGTGGACCAGCGACGCCTACACCGTCGTGCGCGACGTCCTGGTGGACGCCCGCCGCGCCGGCGCGCTGACCGAGCGCGGCCTGCGCCTGCTCGAGGATATGCGCGAATTCGTGCGTACGCCGCTGACCAACACCGGCGACCTCGTCGAACTGGGCGCGCAGCAGCATACCGAGATCGCCCGCCAGATGGCGGCCAGCTTCCCGGACGTGTTCGCCAAGGGCGGCAAGGTGCTCGCGCGCGCATCCACCTCGCAGCGCGCCATCGTGAGTATGAGCGCCTTTTGCGTAAGCCTGCAGAAGCAGGCGCCGAAGCTGGACATCGAGGTCAACTCGCTCCACACCAATATGCCGATCCTGAACGCCACCAGCGCCCCGGCCTCCGTCCGCGAGCGCCGCAGCGGCCGGATCGCCATCCCGGAGTCGACCAACGCCTTCCGTGCCCGGAAATACGACTATGACGGCCTGCTGGACCAGCTCTTCACCGACCGCAGCTTCCTGGAGGAGCGTGGCGGCCGCACGCAGTTCCTCTACCAGCTCGCCTCGATCTGGGGCGGCTACCACAACTACTTCGAGGAAGACTGGCTGGAAGACCTCGTCAACAAGGAGCAGGCCCTGGCCTTCTGGGAGGTCAACAACTACATCGAATACGTGGACCATTCCGGCAACCGCTACCAGCAGATCCCGCTCCTGATGGACATCGTCTCGCTGGCCGACGAAGCCATCGCCGGCGGCCCCTACAAGGCCCACCTGCGCTTCGGCCACGACACCGTCTTCAACGGCCTCTGCCCGCTGCTCAACATCAACGGCAGCGGCTTCGAGCCGGCGACGGCCGACGAGGTGAAATACTGGTTCCAGGACTACGACACGCCGATGGCGGCCAACCTCCAGTTCGTCCTGTACCGTTCCAAGAAAGACAGCCGCATCCTCTTCAAGCTCCTGCGCAACGGCTGGGAGGTCTCCCTGCCGCAGCTGACGCCGGTCTCCGGTCCCTATTACGACTGGAACGATTTCCGCGCCTGGGCGCAGCAGCTCGACAGCGAGCATCCCGTCGTCCGCGAGCAGCAGCGTCCCGCCGCCCGCTAATTTACGGCCTACATAAAAATGACAGGAGCCGGTCCCGAGGGGCCGGCTCCTGCGTTGCTAACCAAAAATATAATTAAACCAATCCAACTGTGCTTATTTCCAACTGGTAAATTGGGCGGATGCGGCATCCCAACCCGGACGCTGGGTCAGCACTCCGTCGGAGAGGCTGATCTCGGTCTGCGGGTAAGGACGGAAGCCGTAGGTGGCTTCGTAACGGGCGCGGTAGCCGGCACCCTGGTCCTTCATCACGGTCTTGACGCCGTTGTTCCAGATTTCCTGGTTCAGCTGGCTCTCGAGGGCGGCGATGCAGTAGGCCTTGCCGTAGCGGCGCATGTCACCCCAGCGGAGGCTCTCGAAAGCGAACTCGTGGCGGCGCTCCTGGCGGAGGGCATCGACGGAGTAGGGAACCGTCGGGAGCTTGGCGCGGTTGCGGACAGCGTTCATACCGTCCATGCCGTTGTAGATGACTTTGCCGTCGGTGAGTTCGGCGTGCATCAGGAGGATGTCGGCGAAACGCAGCAGCGTGACGTCGCTCGTACCCTTCTTGCGGCCGAAGTCCTTGTCGGCACCGTAGTAGAGGGAAGAAGAGGTGAACTCGAAGGTCCATTTGCCGTTGATGTAGCAGGCGATGGCCTGGTTCTTCTTCTGCCACATACCGGACTCCTCCATCTGGCTTTCGGCGCCGAACTGGTAGGAATCAAAGTCCGGAGCTTCTTCCCAGACGTTCCAGATGGAGCCCTTGCGACGGATGTCGTTGGCGTCCCAGCTGTTCCACAGGTCCGGGTTGACGGTCGCGAAACCATAGCCCTTGTTCATCGGGAACACGCCCTTGTAGTCGCCGCTGTCGAAGGTACGCAGACCGCAGTACATATTGTAGTAATTGTACTTGTGGCTGGACTTCGCGGCGTTGATGTGGAACATCTGCTCGGGGTTGTGGGCATCCGGGTACCAGGACTCCTCGCAGTCCGCCATGAACGGATAGTCCGGCTTGGTAGCGGCGTTGCTGTAGGTCCACAGGCAGCGGTAATCGGGCAGCAGCGTGTAACCGGAATTCTTGATGCAGTCTTCCAGCTTGCCGATCACATAGTCCTTGGTGATGGTCTCGGAGGACAGGGTGTTGGTCTCGAGGTCCATCATCGGCATTGCGGTGAGGGTCTTGCCTTCCTTGTCACCGTAGAAACCGGTGTAGAAGAGGTAGACGCGGGCGAGGAGGCCTTCGGCCACCCAGCGGCTGACGTGGCCGCGGCCGGTCAGGATCGAACCGTACGGGGTGGAAGGCATGATTTCCGCGGCGGTCTTGAGGCTGGCGCCGATGAAGCCGTAGATCTCGTCGACGGTAGCCAGGGCCGGGTATTCGGCGGCGTCGCCGACGCTCTCGGGCACGCTGGTCACGAGCGGGATGATCTCGAACATCTGGGTGAGTTCGAAGTAGAACCAGGAGCGGAGGATGTAGGCCTCGCCGAGGAGCTGGTTGCGCAGGTCTTCGTCTTCGACCTTGTCCAGGGCGGCGATGGCCATGTTGGCGCGGGCGATGCCGCTGTAACAGTTGGTCCAGAATTCACCCTGGGCGTCCAGGTCGTTGTACATCAGGTGGTCCCAGGCCTGGGCCTCGGTGTCGTCCATACCGCCGCCGCCGTACTGGTCGTCGGAGCAGATGTTGGCCTGCATCAGGTAGCACTCGCCGGCGAAATCGCGGAGATCCAGGTTGAGCGTGGAGTAGATACCGGTCACGAGCTGCATGGCGTCCTCCTCGGAAGCCGGGAAGTTGCTCGTGTTGCGTTCGGTGAAGCTGGTGGTGTCCAGGAAGTCCTCGCAGGCCGTGAAGGCGAACAGGGCCGACGCAATGGTAAAGAGTCGTATAATATTCTTTTTCATGACGTGCTAGAATTGAATGTTAACACCGATAAGGAAAGTTCTTGCGGACGGGTAGAAGCCCACGTCGATGCCGGACACCCAATCGTCCTCGGTGCCCTTGCCCATTTCCGGATCCATGCCGGAGTAGCCGGTGATGGTCAGGAGGTTCTGGGCGCTGAAGTACAGGCGGCACTTGCTGATGTTCTTGATGTTCATCAGGCGGCGGAAGTCATAGCCGATCGTGACGTTGGAGACCTTGAAGAAGTCGCCGTTCTCGATGTAGATGTCGGAGATGTTCTGCCAGTTGCGGTTGCTGCCGTAGGTCAGCATCGGGAGGCGGTTGGAGGTGCCTTCACCGGTCCAGGTCTGGAAGACGTCGGTGGTGAAGTTGTCACGCTGGCTGTCGGCGAAGGAACGGTAGGACTTGGCGATCTGCTGGCCGAAGGCGCCGTAGCCGGACACGCTGAAGTCGAAGCCCTTGTAGGCCATCCAGAAGTTGAGGCCGGCGGTGAAGTCCGGGTTCGGGTCACCGATCATGGTGCGGTCGTCGTTGGTGATCTCACCGTCGCCGTCCACGTCCACGAAGATCAGGTCGCCGGGCTTGGAATCCTCATATTTCACCTTGGTGGCGTCGACCTGGGCCTGGTTCTGGAAGACACCGGCGGTCTTGAAGCCGTAGAAGTAACCGATCGGGTAGCCGACCTGGGCGCGGTACATCTCGAGGGTGCCCTCGGACAGGATGTCGGCGGCACCGTGGATGATGCCCTCGGCGTTGGCGATGCGGGTGACGATGTTCTTGTTGTAGGAACCGTTGACGTTGATGCCGTAGGTGAAGTCACCGGTGTTCTTGCTCCAGTCGACGGCCAGTTCGATACCGGCGTTGCGGATGTCGCCGCCGTTGATATAAGGAGCGTTCAGACCGTACACGGAAGCGATCGGGGCCTGGACGAGCCAGTCGCGGGTGTCCTTGATGTAACCGTCGAGGGTGACGCCGAGGCGGGAGTTGAAGAAGCGGGCGTCGATACCGAGGTCAAGCTGCTGGGAGGTCTCCCAGCTCACGTCCGGGTTGGCGAGCACGTCGCCGACGGCGCCGGTCGCGAAAGCGTCCTCGGAGTCGAAAGCGTAGGAGGCGCCGTCATCCAGGACGATCGTGGAGAGGTACTGGAAGTTGGCGATGCTGGCGTTACCGTTCTGACCCCAGCTGGCGCGGAGTTTCAGGAAGCTGAGCCAGTCCTTGGTCTCGGCCATCCAGGGCTCGGAAGAGACCACCCAACCGGCGGAAGCGGAGGGGAAGATACCCCAGCGGTGACCGCGGGCGAAGTTGGAAGAACCGTCGGCGCGGACCGTGGCGGAGAACATATACTTGCTGTCGTAGTTGTAGTTGACACGGCCGAAGAAGGAAGCGAGGGCGCCCTGGCTCCGGGGTTTGCCGGAGACGGAGATCTCGCTGAGCTGCGTCGGCTTGGTGTTGGACAGGTAAGCGCGCTCGAAGTCGTTCGGGAAGATGGAGTTGGTGCCCTTGCCGCTCATCTGCACGCCCATGCCCCATTTCTCGATGGACTGACCGGCCACGACGTCGAAGTTGTGCTTGTCGGCGATGGAGAAGTTGTAGGACACGGTGTTTTCCCAGGTGATGCGCTGGTTCGTGCTCATGCTCTGGCTCACATTGTCAAAATCGTTGAACACCTTGGAGTTGATGCTGTAGATCATGTTGTAGGAGCGGGAGGAGCCGGCGGTCATCATATAACCGAACTGGGTCTTGAACTTGAGGTTCTTGATCGGCTGGAGTTCGGCGAAGGCGCTGGCCTGGAGGGTGTAGCTGGAGCTTTCCTGGAGGCCGCGGGACGTGAAGGCGTCGTAGGCCAGCGGGTTGGCGGAGCTGGTGCTGGTGTCGAAGTTCCAGCCTTCGGCGGCGCGGGCCGCCTGGTCATAGAAGCCCGTCACGTTGCCCTGCTCGTCGTAGGTGTAGGCGGGGAGCACCGGGGTGGTGCGGAGGATGTTGTGGACGGAGTTCCAGTAGATGTCCACGTCGTTGGCGATACCGCTGTTGGTATTGTGGTTGAAGTTCATCGTCTCGCCGATGCGCAGGACGTTGAGGTCACCGTCCTTGATCACCACGTTGTCGGTGTTGACGCGGAAGGTGTAGCGGTTGAAGCGGGCGTTGACCGGGCTGACCTTGTTGAAGCCGATGATACCGTCCTGTCCGGTGTAGGACAGACCGATGGCATACTTGTGGTCGGCGGTGCCGCCGGTGATGTTGACCGCGTGGTTGGTCGTCATCGCACCCTTGTTGTAGGCCTCTTCCATCCAGTTGGTACCCTTCCAGGAACCGTTCTGGATCGACTGATAGAGGTTGGCGGGGAGGACGGCGGCCCAGTTGGTCAGGGCGATGCCTTCATTCTTGTACATCAGGTCGAGGGCGTCCATATACTCCTTCGCGTTGCAGAGGTTCGGCATCTTGGAGATGAACTGCCAGCCGTAGTAACCGTCATAGGACACGACGGCGCGGCCTTCCTTGCCCTGCTTCGTGGTCACGAGCACGACGCCGTTGGCGGCACGCGCACCGTAGATGGCGGCGGAGGCGGCGTCCTTGAGCACGTCGATGGACTCGATGTCGGCCGGGTTGAGGGCGCTGAGGCTACCGCCGGCCACGCCGTCGATGACGTAGAGCGGGTCGGAATCGCCGATGGTACCCATACCGCGGATGTTGACCTTGAAGCCCTCGCCCGGCTGGCCGGAGCTCTGGGTGATAGTGACACCGGGGCTCTGGCTCTGGAGAGCGCCGAGCACGGAAGTAGTACTGAGTTTAGTCAGGTCTCCACCCTTCACCTGGACCGTGGATCCGGTGAGGAGTTTCTTCTGCTGGACACCATAACCGATGACGACCGCCTCGGAGAGCTGGTCGAGATCCGGCTGAAGGGTGATGTCCACAATGGTATTGCCGGCCACGGCCACTTCGGCGGAGAGATAACCGAGGCTCTCCACGGAAAGCGTTCCGTTGGCGGGGGCGTTAACCGTATAATGGCCTTCGGCGTTGGAGGTGGTCCATTCGCCGGTACCCTTGACAACGACCGATGCGAACGGGACAGGGTCTCCGTTGGATCCGTCGGTGATCGTTCCCTTGACCGTGATGTTCTGGGCATTGAGGCTCAATGCTGCGAACCCGGACAGGAAGAACAAGAATAAATGTTTGGCTTTCATAAGGTTATTTGAAAAATATAAGTGAGTTGTGTGTGGTCGCTGGTACAAAAGTATCTTATTCTCACTCTGAATAGAGTAAGAATCGCGTATTCCTACGCGCAATTTGCGTACGGGTAATTTTACTTCAGAAGCGAGCGGATAATCTGGCCAACTTCAGCGTTTTCGTGAATACCCACGAACTCCTCGGCGTGAGGGCCGTAGGCATACACCGGCACCAGGATTCCGTTGTGTCCCTTGGTGGAGAAGTTGACCTTGACGCTGCGCTCTTCCAGGCTGCCGCCCAGCAGGGTGAGGCCGCCCGTGGCGTGGTCGGCGGTGACGACGACCAGGGTGTGTCCGTCCTTCTCGGCCCACTCGAGCACCTTGCCGACGGTGCGGTCGAAGTCGAACAGTTCCTCAGCCATATAGCCGACCTTCTTCTTGTGGCACCAGTCGTCGATGCTGGAGCCTTCGATCATCAGGAAGAAACCTTTCTTGTTGTCGAGCAGCTCGATCGCCTTCATCGCGCAGTCCTCGAGCACCGGGCCGCGGTCGAGCGCGGGCTCCATCTCGAGCGGGGCGAAGAGGCCGAGCACGCGGCCTTCGTGCACCTTGTTCAGGTCCTCGCGGTTGTCCACGAAGGTGTAGCCCTTGTCGACCATCTCCTGGACGAGGTCGCGCCCGTCGGCGCGGTTCTGCCAGAAGCGGATGCCGCCGCCGGTCAGGAAGTCGACGTTGCTGTCGACGTACTGCGCGGCGTTGGTCTCCTCGTCGTCGCGGTCGAGGGAATGGCCCACGAAGTCGAGCGGCGTCGCATCATTGATGCGGCAGGTCACGGCCACGCCGGTCTTCATCCCCTTTTCCTGCGCGCGGTGCAGGGCGGACTGGACCGGATTGCCCTCCGGGTCCACGCCCATATAGTAGTACCGGGTCTTGACACCCGTGGCGAGGGCGGAGCCGCCCGCGCAGGAGTCCGTGATCAGACGGTCCGTCGCATAGGTGCGGGAGAAGCCCGTGTACGGGAAGTTGTCCAGGTTGAGGTGGCCGCCGTTGAGCACCCAGCCGCAGCTGACCTGCTCCAGGCCCATGCCGTCGCCGATCATCACGATGATGTTCTTGATCCGCTTGGAGCGCGGCTGGTCCACGGATACCGTCTGGTAGGGTTCCGCTACGGTGTACTGGTCGTCCTCGCCGAACTGGTCGTTGGCATACTTGGACATGGCGCGGGAGATGTCTTCCTGCGCGAACGCTGCGGCGGTCCAGCCGAGCGCCAGGAGAAGAAGTGCTATCTTTTTCATACTAACGGTTATTAATTTCGATGTGGATGTCCTCGCTGACGGCGACCCGGCAGGTGACGGTCTTCGTCTGGCCCGGCAGGAGCGGGAAGAAGTTGTCGCTCCAGTAGGCCGGGGCGACCAGGTGGCCGTCCGCGTCGAGCGCCTTGAGGATGTTCATATAGGAGATGACGGAAGAGCTGTTGACCAGCGTCACGGTGTATCCGTCCTTGCCCGGCTCGACGCTCATCTGCACGCTGGCGGGCTCCTGTGCGAACACGAAGCGCAGGTCGGCGTGGCGGCTGATCGGGGTCAGGTACCAGTTCGTCCGGTTCCAGACATAGTCGCTGTCCAGGGCCGGGAGGCAGTAGAAGTTGTCCGCGACCGGCGTGCCGTCGGGGGTCGTGAGCGTCAGCGCCACGAAGTGCGGACGGCCGTCGAAGCGGCGCAGGTCGAAGACCGGCAGGCTCTGGCGGTAGTCGAGGCGGATCTCGCGGGTGTCGCCGGCGATCTTGCGGGACTGCTCGTCGTAGATGGTATAGGTGGCCTTGAGGGTGCAGGCCTCCGGGCGCTCGCTGACCGCGTAGACCTTGCGGTCGGCGTAGTCGAAGATGAGCTGCAGGGGCTCGCAGGCCTTCTTGGTGCCATAATAGCCGGCGGTCGGGGCGCCGTACCAGTCGTAGAGCTGCCAGTAGAGGGACGGCCAGGCGGAGTTGAGCATCCACTGGACGATGCCCGTGCTCTTCGGCATCCGGGCGCGGAACGCCTCGAACATCGCGCGGGTGCCGTCGTAGTCGACGGCGTGGGCCTTGCGGACGAAGTCCGTGAAATCACGGGCGGCGCCGTACTGGTTCGCGATGACGGTATTGAGCATCTTGGTCGAGTTCATCGCGGAACCCGAGGTGGTGCAGTGGAAGTTCCAGGCGTCGGACAGCGGCCAGAGGGCGTCCTCCGGAATCATCCGGCGCAGCGACTCCGCCTGCGGCAGGTTGGCGCCGATGCCGGTCTCGGTGTTGAAGCCGAAGGCGCCGCCGGCCTGCGTGTCGCGGTACCAGTAGTCGGGCGCGACGTACTCATAGGGGCCTTCCATCTTGGTGCCGGACCAGCCGGTCACCGTGCTGTACAGGCTCTTGGCCGAGCAGACGTAGGGGCGGTATTCTTCCGCCGCGTAGATTTCCATATAGCGCGCTTCGAGGGCGGGGTTGGGGATGCGGTCGCTGCCGGTCAGCCAGCCGATGATGGCCGGATGGTTGTGCAGGCGCACCACCTGGTCGTGGAAATAGCGGACCGCGAGGTCCTCGACTTCCTGGCCGTTGATGCAGCCGTAGCCGTCGGTCTCGGGCAGGCCGCAGTAGTTCTCCCATTCCCACTGGCAGCTCCAGCCCACGAGGGCGAGCACGCCGAGCCGGTCGCAGAGGTCATAGACGGTGTCGTCCTTGCCCCAGATGTTCTCGAAGCGGATGAGGTTGAGGTTCATATCCTTGACGTACTCCACCTGCTGCCGGATGCTCTCCGGGGTGTCGCGCAGGAAGATGTCGTCGGTCCAGCCGGCGCCCTTGAGCAGGATGTCCTTGCCGTTGAGCGTGAACTGGCGGTAGTTTTCCGCCGTGAGGCGGCTTTCGATCTTGCGGATGCCGAAATCGGCCCCGCCCTTGTCGGAGACGTTTCCGGCCACCCGGGCTTCGACGTCGAGGCGGTACATATTGGGCTCGCCCAGGTCATAGGACCACCAGACCTCCGGCTTTTCGATGTGCAGGAGGGCCGACTCCGCGGGCGTCAGCGTGACGGTCTTCGTCTCGCCGGCTTCCAGGGAAACGGCGACGGTGCCGGCGGTGCCGGGCGCCTTGCCGTGGGGGTCGTTGACGGACAGCTCCAGGCTGCCCTCGACGGGCCGGGCCTCCAGGTTCCGCAGGGTGACGCGGACGGTCAGGTCGGCCGTGGCGAAGTGCTCGACGTCAAGGTCGGGAATGACGAAGACGTCCTCGATGGAGAGGGCGCCTGTGGTATGCAGCGTGACGGGGCGGACGATGCCCATGCTCTCGTCCAGCGGACGGGGGTTCCAGTCCACGAAACCGTGGTTCAGGTCGCCCTTCTGCGCGCGCCGGAGCTTGACCTCCAGTTTATTCTTGCCCTTGAGCAGCTCCGTCACGTCGTAGGCGCGGCGGATGAACATGCCGGCGGTGGTGTCCGACGAGGCGATCTGCTTGCCGTTCAGGAAGATGTCGGCGTAGTAGTTCAGGCCGTCGAAGATGAGCTCCGCGTGGTTGCCCTTCGCGGGCTTGCCGTACAGGGTGGTGGTATAGGTCCAGACGTTGTCGAAGACCGACTTGTCGGCCTCTTTGTAGTTGAGTCCTTCGAGCAGGTCGTCGCCGAAACGGCCGGCTTCGCTCAGGACGCCGGCGACGGTGGACGGGACCGTGGCCCGGTAGCTTTCCGCGGCGCCTTCGCAGGCCAGCGTCCAGGAAGTCTGCTGGCAGCGGTCGCCGGGCTGGGCGTTATCCTGTGCGCACGACACGGCCGCGGCCAGGGTCAGGAGGAGGAACCAGATCTTTTTCATACGGGTATCAGATTAATGACGCGCCGATGACGGGGATGTCGTCGCCGGTGCAGACGTCGATGGTGAGCCGTTCGATGCTCTTGCGATACGGGAAATCCCGCTTCAGGCGCGCCTCCATGGACTGCCGGAAGAGCGGGTAATTGTTGGCGACGCCGCCGCCGAACGCGATGTGGCTCGGATCGTAGGCGAACATGACCGTGCAGAGAAGGTCGCCCAGGCGTTTGCCCAGGTCGGTGAAGAGCGCGAGGGCGCGGGGGTCGCCGTTGCGCGCGGCGTCGGCCGCGGCGAGGCTGTCCCAGCCGCTGCCGGCGAAGAACTGCTTGCTGCAGAAGCTTTCCAGCGTGGCGCCCCGGTAGGGGAGGCTGCCCAGCTCGCCGGCGCCGCAGTTGGCGCCGCAGAAAAGGCGGCCGCGGTCCACGATGCCCATCCCGACGCCCGTTCCGAGCGTGATGACGACGAGCACCTCCGGCTTGGCGTCGGCAGGGTAGCCTTCATAGACGCCCATGGCGTAGCAGTTCGCGTCGTTGTTGAGCGACACGGGCAGGTGGAAGCGTGCTTCCAGCAGGTCTTTGAGGGGGACTTCCGTCCAGGAGGGGATGTTGACGGTGTCGTACACGATGCCCCGGTTTACGTCAACCACGGAGGGGACGCCGATCCCGATTTTCTCCGTGTCCGGGGTGATGATGCCGGAGATCTGCTCCGACATGATGTCGATGGTTTGTTCCAGGGTGGCTTCGCGGGGGAACCAGGGGGTGGAGACCCGCTTGACAATCTGGCCGTCCTTGACAAGGCCCAGGACCAGATTGGTTCCTCCGACGTCGATTCCAAGTGTCATTGTCTGTGTGATTTTTTTGCAAAATTATGGATTAGATCGAAAGCACAAAAACAATTTTGCGTATTTAGGTACACAATTTGCGGTATTCATTTTTCCCGCGCCTGTTTTTTTTTCATATTTGTGTCGAATCAAAAAACGCACTGATTGTGAACACTAAACACCATTTGATCCTTTTTGTCGCGTGCGCGTTTTGCGTAGCCTGCGCCCCAAATTGTCATATTATATGGACAGAAGGCGTCACCGACCCCGAAAGCGGCCGGGCCCTTCACACGCTGGAGATCGAGAACCCGCCCGCGGGCGCGGACTGGACCGTTTGGTTCAGCCAGTTCCGCACCCCCGTCACGATGGAGGAGGGTGCGCCGGGCAGCATCGAGCACATCAGCGGCACGCTCTACCGCGTCGTTCCTGCCGCGGAGTCGGCCGGCACGATGACGCTGCGCTATGAGGCGCGTCCCCTGGTCAACCAATGCCGCGCGCCGGAAGGCTTCTTCCTGCAGCGCAAGGGCGGCAAACCCGTCGCTGTCCCGGTCGAATACCGTTTCCTGCCGGCCGAGCCCGTCGAGGGCTTCAGCTATACCCACGTGGAAACGGGCGTCTATGACATCATCCCCCGCCTCAAGGACGTGAAGCGCCTCGAAGGCGAAACGGATCCCGCCGCGGAGCCCGTCGTCTCCTACGTCGACGGCCAGGCCCCGGGCTGGTACCGCATCACCCTCGCGGACGGCGCCGTCCGCATCGAGGCGGCCGACGAAGACGCCGCCTGGTATGCCGGCGTCACGCTGGACCGCGTGCGCCGCAACGCACAGGGCGCCGCCGTCCCGGCCGCCGTCGTCACCGACTGGCCCGACCTGCCCTGGCGCGGCCTGATGCTGGACGTCAGCCGCAACTTCACGCAGAAGGCCGACCTGCTGCGCCTGATCGACCTGATCGCCGACTACAAGGGCAACTTCCTGCACCTGCACTTCGGCGACGACGAAGGCTGGCGCATCGAGATCGACGCCCTGCCGGAGCTCACCTCCTATGGCGCCTTCCGCTGCCTGCCGGTCCTGCAGGAGGACGGCTCGATCCTCGAGCCGGACGGCCTGCAGCCGACCTACTGCGTCGCGGCGAAGCCCGGCGACCCGTCCCCGGGCAACGGCTACTATTCCCACGCCGACTTCGTCGAAATCCTCCGCTACGCCAACGAGCGCCATATCCGTATCATCCCCGAATTCGACACGCCGGGCCATTCCCGCGCCGCGGTCAAGTCGATGGAGGTGCGCGCGCAGCGGACCGGCGACCGCAGCTGCCTGCTCTCCGAGCCGGAGGACGCTTCCGTCTATGAATCCGTGCAGGACTACACCGACAACGTGATGAACGTGGCCCTGCCTTCGACCTATACCTTCTTCGAGACCGTCTTCGACGGCCTGGCCGCGCTCTACGCGGAGGCCGGCGCGCCCCTCGACGCCATCCACATCGGCGGCGACGAGGTGCCCGACGGCGCCTGGACCGCCTCCCCGGCCTGCAAGGCCCTGATGGAGGCGAACGGCCGCACCGACATCGGCTGGCTGAAGGAGTACTTCCTGAACCGCCTGATGGACATCGCCGAGGCCCGCGGCCTCAAGCTGGGCGGCTGGCAGGACGTCTGCCAGAACGTCGAGCCCGCCACGCTGGCGCGCCTGCGCGACAACCTCGCGCTCGTCAACCTCTGGACCGTCTCCCACGGCCGCGACGTGCTCCCGTACGAATTCGCCGCCGAGGGCCTGCCCGTCATCATCTCCAGCGCGCCCAACTGCTATATGGACTTCGCCTACAACTACGCCAAGACGGAGCGCGGGCACTCCTGGGGCGGCTTCGTCGACGAGCGCCGCAGCTTCTCGCTGCAGCCCTACGATATGTACCGTTCCGTCCGCTGGGACGACTACGGCGAGCCGGTCGACCTGACGTATTCCGGCGAAGGCAAGCCGGCGCTGACCGCGGCTTCCAAGCCGTATATCCTCGGCGTCGAAGGCCACCTCTGGGCCGAGACGCTGCGCTGCTTCGACCACGTGACGTACTACTTCTTCCCGAAGTCGCTCGGCCTGTTCGAGCGCGGCTGGAACGCCTCCCCGGCCTGGGCCGGCACCACCGCCCCGGACGACCCGGCGTTCGTGGCCGACTTCGACCACTTCTTCAGCATCGTCACGGACCACGAGTATCCGTACTACGACAGCCTCGGAATCGATTATCACCGTCATTGATATGCTGCACCTGCTTTTCATCACGGATTTCACGGAGTCTTTCCCCAACAAACTGCTGCAGGGAATCGTCCGCTACTCGCGCCGCAAGGAACAGTGGGCCATCTGCCGCATGCCGCCGGCCTTCAAGGAGAAGATCGGCCTGCCCGGAGTGGTCAAGTTCGCCAAGGACTGGGGCGCGGACGCCGTGATCGGCCAGTTCGAGGAGACCGACGACATCAGCCTGTTCCGCAAGAACGGCATCGTCGTCGTGGCCCAGGACTTCAAGAAACGCTTCCAGACCATCCCCAACATCACGGCGGATTATCTGGGCACCGGCCGGATGGCCGCGCGCTTCTACATCGACCGCGGCTTCCGCAACTTCGGCTTCTTCGGCTTCAACGAAGTCTGCTGGTCCGACGAGCGCTGCGAGGGCTTCCGCCGCGAGGTGGAGGCCGCCGGCTACGGCGATTCCTTCTACGCCTACAACCTCCAGGACATCGACCACCTGTGGTACTATGAGCGGGACCGCCTGCGCGACTGGCTGCAGATGGTCCCCAAGCCCATCGGCATCATGGCCTGCGACGACAACCAGGGCAACAACCTCATCGAGGCCTGCCACGCCGCCGGCATCCGCATCCCGGAGGAGGTCTCCATCATGGGCGTGGACAACGACGAGCTGCTCTGCAGCCTCGGCAGCACCACCCTGTCCAGCATCTTCGTGGACATCGAGGAAGGCGGCTACCGCACGGCCGAGATGATCGAAAAGCGGGTCGCCAATCCCGACGCCCCGATCGAGGACGTGGTCCTCAAGCCCGTCAAGATCGTCGGGCGCATTTCTACGGCCGCTTTCGCGACGGACGACGCCCAGATCCAGAAAGCGGTCCAGTATATCCACCGGAACTACCAGAAGAAGATCTCCGTCAAAGATGTCATCGCGGAGGTCGCCCTTTCCCGCCGCCTCCTGGAGCGCCGCTTCAAGAGCGTGACCGGACAAACCCTCTATCAATACATTTCTGACCTTAAAATCAAACGCTTTGCCGAGCTGCTCCTGGACACGGACGACCAGGTCGTGGGCATCGCCCTCTCCCTGGGCGAGAACGACACCAAGAGCATCTCCCGTCGATTTAAGCAAATCTATGGCTGCTCGCCGAACGAATGGCGCGAGCGCCATCAACAGAAACGTAAAACGCTATGACCAGAAAAATCCTCATCTTGCCCCTGCTTGCGCTCTGCTTGAGCGCGGGGGCGCAAACGAAAGACATCTTCGACCAGTTGCAGGCGCATCCCGAGTACCTCGCCGGCACGGACTACCTCTGTCCGACCGGGCCGGTCGCGCTCACGCCTGCGCCGAAGGGCTACACGCCTTTCTACATCAGCCACTATGGCCGCCACGGCGCCCGCTACGCCTGGCAGAGCGATATGTATGAGAAGTTGAACGACGTCTTCGGCACCGCCGCCGGGGACGGCAACCTGACCGCGCTCGGCGCCTCCTTCAAGGAGCGCTTCGACGGGCTCTACCCGTCCGTGCGCTACCGCGTCGGCGACCTGTCCCGCAAGGGCTGGCAGCAACAGCAGGAGCTCGCCGCGCGGATGTATGCCAATTTCCCGAAGGCCTTCGGGAAAGGCGCCGAGGTCCGTGCCTGGACCTCCACCTCCACGCGCTGCGTGATGACGATGTCCGCGTTCTGCCTGGGCCTGAAGGCGCAGGACCCGAAGCTGGACATCTTCGAGAATTTCGGCGTCAGCTTCCTGCCCGCCATCCTGCCGCTCGACGGCAAGAACCCTTTCCGCAACGACAACTACGCCCGCACGCCGCTCCGCTTCACGGAGACCTGGGAACAATATATCGAGCGCACGGTGGACTGGCGCGCCATCCTCGCGCGCCTCTTCAAGGACCCTTCCCGCGCCGTCGCCGAGGCTGAAGGCTGGGACCTGGTGTCCTACCTCTACTTCTTCGCCGCCGGCATGGACAGCCTGGACACGGAGCTGGACTTCACGGACATCTTCACGCCCGAGGAGCGCATCGCCCTCTGGAAGGTGGACGACTTCCAGTTCTACGCCAACGCCTGGCCGACCCACCAGGGCTACCGCCCGATCGTGGACGACTTCATCGCCAAGGCCGATGCGCGCATCGCGGCCGGCAAGCCGGGCGCCGACCTGCGCTTCGGCCACGACTACACCTTCCTGCCGCTGCTGATGACCCTCGGCGTGAACGGCTACGACCACGCCGTCACCGACCCGGACGAGATCCCGGTCTGGTGCCAGCTGCACGAGGTGCCGATGGGCGCCAACCTCCAGTTCGTCTTCTACCGCAGCGCCCGCTCCCCGAAGGTCCTCTTCAAGGTCCTGCTCAACGGCAAGGAAGCCACCCTGCCGGTGGCCACCGACAACTGGCCGTACTATGACTGGGATGCGTTCAAGCAGCAGGCCTCTCTGCCCGTGATGGGGGACTACACCACCGTGGACACGCAGGTGCCCGAGATCTCCGGCCTCTGCCTGGCGCCGGACGGAAACGGCTTCCTGGCCGCCTCCGACGAGAAGGGCGTCTATTCCGTCACCTGGACGGGCGAGACGAAGCCTTTCTTCGTGGCCGAGCGCAGCATGGACTGCGAGGGCGTCACGATGGACCCGGCCACCGGGGACGTCTACTACATCGTCGAGCGCAAGCAGGAAGTCCGCCGGCTGCGCGCCCCGGAATACAAGGAATCCGAACTGCTCGGGGTGATCAAGGAAGTGGGCTACCGCACCAACAGCGGCCTCGAGGCCATCACCTGGATGAACGACGGCACGCTGCTGCTCGGCAACCAGGCGAAGCCGCGCCTGCTGATCCGCTTTTCGCCGGACGAGGGCATCCTCGACCGCACGGAAATTACGGAAGGGATCGTGGACATCTCCGACCTCTGCTACGATCCGGTGCGCAACGCGCTCTGGATTCCGGACAGCGAGCTCCGCACGATCAATCTCTGCACCCTGGAAGGCAAGGTGATCGCCTCCTGGCCGGTGCCCTTCATCGATAACGGAGAAAGCTTGTACGTGGACCGCGACCGCCAGTGCATCTGGGTCGGCGACGATACCACGTCCAAGCTCTACAAGATCAGTTTCGAGAACCTATAAACGGCTCTCCGCGGCCTCCACGGCCTTGAAATAGCGGTAGCTGTTGACTTTCACCTCGCCGATCGCAGCCTCGTCGCAGACGATGATGCCGGCGGGGTGATTCTGTAATGCGCTCACCGTGTTGTAGTGGGACATCGGGCCCTCGATGGCGCTGGCCAGGGCGCGCGCCTTCTTGGAGCCGAAGGCGAGGATGACCACCTCACGCGCGTCCATCACCGTGGCCACGCCCACGGACATCGCCTGCGTCGGCACGGCCTCGGGGTCGCCGCCGAAGAAGCGGGAATTGACTTCGCGGGTGTCCTGCGTGAGGGTCACCAGGCGCGTGCGGGAAGAGAGCGGGGAGAACGGCTCGTTGAAGGCGATGTGCCCGTCCTCGCCGATGCCGCCGAGGAACAGGTCGATGCCGCCCGCCTCCTCGATGGCGCGCTCGTAGGCGGCGCACTCGGCGGCCGGGTCTGCGGCGTTGCCGTTGAGGATGTGGATGTTCTCCAGCGGTTCGTCGATATGGTCGAAGAGGTTCTTGAACATGAAGGAATGGTAGCTCTCGGGGTGCTCCACCGGCAGGCCGGCGTATTCGTCCATGTTGAAGGAGATGACGTTCTTGAAGGAGATTTCGCCGGCCTTGACCATACGGACGAGCTCGGCGTAGGTGTTGAGCGGGGTGGAGCCGGTGGGCAGACCCAGCACGAAGGGCTTGTCGGTCCGAGCGGCTTTCTCCCGGATGCGGGAGGCGATGTAGTGCGCGGCCCAGAGGCCGCCCTCCCGGGCATTGTCGCGGATAATGACTTTCATACTTCTTAGCAAAGTTTCAGGAATACTTCGATGGCCTGGTACTCGGCCATGCCGAGGCTGTCGTACTGGCGGGCGGTGTTCTGCGTGCGCTCTTCGGCGCGCTGCCAGAACTCGCGCGGGTCTTCGCCCGGGAACGGGACGATGTCCTTCTGCGAGAGGTGGCGGAAGATGGCGTGGCGCTTCTTGACCACTTCCTCCGGGCTCAGGGGAACGGCCATGTCCACGCGGCCGATCTCCCACTCCATCCAGGCGCCGCGGTAGAGCCAGATGTGGGTGTCGGCGAGCCAGGCGTTGCCTTCGGCGCGCAACTGCTCGACGGCCTCCAGCGCCGCCTCGGTGCACACGCGGTGCGTGCCGTGCGGGTCGGCGAGGTCGCCGGCCATGAAGATCATCTGCGGCTTGATCGAGCGGATCAGGTCCTTGATGATGTCCACGTCGGCCTGCGTGCAGGGATTCTTCTTGATGCTGCCGGACTCGTAGAAGGGCAGGTTGAGGAAGTGGGCGTTGGTGTCGGGGTTGAGGCCGAAGGAGCGGACGGCGGCGCGGGCCTCGCTGCGGCGGATCGCCGCCTTGAGGTCCAGCAGCTCCCGCGGTTCGGGCTCGCCCGGGACCTTGGCGTCCACCAGGGCCTTGACCGCGGCGTAGCGGTCGGCCATCCCCAGCATCGACGCGGCGTCGAAGTGCTGCAGCACCACGTCGTCGTGGACGGCGACGTTGCCGGAAGTCTCGTAGGCGACGTGCACGTCGTGTCCCTGGGAGACCAGGCGGATGAAGGTGCCGCCCATCGAGATGACGTCGTCGTCGGGGTGCGGCGAGAAGAGGAGCACCGTCTTGGGGTACGGGGTGGCCGGGACCGGACGCGTGCTGTCGTCGGCGTTCGGCTTGCCGCCCGGCCAGCCGGTGATGGTATGCTGGAGGTCGTTGAAGACCTCGATGTTGATCTTGTCGAAGGGCCCGGCGTACTCGAGCAGCTCGCCCAGCGAGTTCTCCAGGTAGTCCTGGTCCGTGAGCTTGAGGATGGGCTTGCCGACCACGCCGCACAGCCACACGACGGCCTTGCGGACGAGCTTCGGCGTCCAGTCGCAGGGACCGACCAGCCAGGGCGCCACCACGCGGGTCAGCAGGCTGCCGCCCGTGGCGTCCGTGAAGAAGCGGATGTGGTCGTGGCGCTGCAGCAGCGAAGCGGGGCAGGTCGTGGTGATCTCGCCCTCGACGATGGCCTTGACGGCCTCGGCCTTGTCCTCGCCCCAGGCCATCAGGATGATGTGCCCGGCCGAGAGCATCGTGCCGATGCCCATCGTTATGGCGCTCTGCGGCGTGACCGACAGGTCGTTGCCGAAGTTGCGCGCCTGGCGCTTGCGCGAGCCGTAGGAGAGGCGCACGGTGCGCGTGCGCGTCTTCTCGTTGCTGCCGGCTTCGTTGAAGCCCAGCTGGCCTTCCTCGCCGATGCCGATTACCAGCAGGTCGAGGCCGCGCGCGAGCTTGTCGAAGGCGGAGCAGTAGTCGGAGACTTCCGCCTGCGGCACGCGTCCGTCGGGGATGTGGATGTTTTCCGGGAGGATGTCCACCTGGTCGAGCAGCGCCTCGTGGAGGCGGTGGTTGCGGCTCTGGGCTTCGTCGCCGGAAGAGGGGTAATATTCATCGATGGAGACGATCTCCACGTTGCGGAAAGACACTTCTCCGGCGCGGAAGCGGCGGGCGAGCTCCTCATAGAGGGGAGCCGGCGTGACGCCGGTCGTGAGGCCCAGCCGGAAGAGGGCCCCCGCTTTCTGGTTGATGGCCGCGACGATCAGGTCGGCCACGGCCGACGCGGCCGGCCCGGCCTCCGGGTAGATGTCCGTCCAGATCTTCTCGTAGTTGTGCAGAATGCCGCCAGGGAGGTCCTTCTCGATCAGGCCTCCTTCGTAAGGTAGAATGAATGGCTTGTTCATGACGGATTTACTTGAGTGACAAATATAAGCATAGTTCGCACAAGTTGGAACGGCAATTGCGTAATCCAATACACAATTTGCGCTTTTTCTCCCCGCCTTCGCCGGCGCGCCTGCGGAACTTCGCTTCGCTCATCCCTCCCACGACTCCGTCGCGGGCCCCTCCCGTTCACGAGGCCACGGGCGGCTACGGTTTCGCAGGCGCACAGGCGAAGGCTTGCGTCATAAGATATGGAATCCGTTGCTCTGTGCGGGCAGGTGTCCAGTAAATCGCCATCCTGCGCAATCTGTGTGGACACCTGTCGGGGTTTTGGCGCAAAACAGGGCACTTTTCGGGGGAGGTGTCCAATTCTACGCCACCTGTGGCCGATTTTGTGGACACCTGTCATGCGCGATTGCAAAACTATAGCGCCAGGCAACGCCTGGCTTGGACCGGGGAGATGTGCAAGCCGCGAACGAGGTCGTCTCCTATGCGGGCACGCTGCTCACGTGTCAATTGATAGACGGAGACCCGTTTATGTGAGGGGACGTATTCAGTGTCAATCATCCGGCAGAGGTCCTGGTCGGAAAGACGGGAGGCTGAATAGTTATACCCTTTTTCGCTGGCAAGCATTCTGGCCAATGGCTCGTGTTCGGAGACAGGTTCCAGCAGGCTCAGTGTGACCGGCTTGTCGGCGACCGGGTCCTGTTGCTGTTCCCGTTGCCATTCCTCGCCGGACAGTCTGCTCATATAATAATCGAAGCAGCGGGGCGTGCGGAAATAATGCTCGACCATTGCGAGATTCTCGAAACTGCTTCGCAGGAGCATTCCGGTATGGTCCATTGCAAAATAGTCCGGAAATTCGGAACGCCTTGGAAGGTATCTTGCGATTTCTGCGCGCGAGGAGATGGCCGCTACGAGCGGCTCTTTCCCGAGGTCGCGGCGGAAAAGATGGTTCGCAGAACAGTGTTGATAGCTGAACGGAGTAGCGCTCTGCCCGTGATGCAGGCCATTCCGGAGCACGTAGCTGATCGCAGCCAGGATGTGGTTGTTGCCGTCCAGCGGCAGCAAAAAGAACCCGGCGTCAAAAAGGGGGCCCGAACCCAGGTGCCGGTTCCGGTGATACTTGGTGATCCGCATCTTCAACCGGCGGCAGCATTGGATCATCCTCTCCTCTTCGGCGAAGGCGATCCCGTGCAGATGGGTGGACATCACGGCATCGGCCCACAGTTCCACCTGGCAGGCGAAACACTCGAGCGCAAGGATGTTGGTTATGTTCCGGATGTCCTCGTCGTCACGAAAAAGCACTTCGTCGTGACACGTAATGCAGAAATGATAAAGTCGTTTCATAGTTCTTAAAGTCAAAGTTTCCGGCCAAGTTAGGGCCCCCTCGCTTTATTTGCAATATCTCCCAGGACTACAATGGCCGGAAAAGACGGACTCGTTCCGACAGGTGTCCAGTAAAACGCCATCCTGCGCAATCTGTGTGGACACCTGCCGGGGTCTTGGTACAAAACAGGGCGTTTTGCGGGGGAGGTGTCCAATTCTACGCCACCTGTGGCCGATTTTGTGGACACCTGTTCCATTAACGGTCCGGACAACCTGCCTGCCGGGCTCTGCCCGGTGGAATCAACATCTTTTTCTTATCTTTGTGGAATATGACTCCATTCCTGGACCAGGTGGCGCGGCACTACTATGCCGAAGGGGGCGTTGAAGACCTTTGCTTCATCGTCCCGAACCGGCGTGCGGCGCTGTTCTTCGAGAAGTACCTGGCCGGCTGCGCGGCGGAAGCCCGCCGGCCGCTCTGCGCCCCCGAGGTCTATACGATGGACGATTTCTTCTACACCCTCGCCGACGCCCGCAAGACCGACCAGGTCCACCTCCTGCTGGAGCTGTACGCCTGTTACAAGCCGCTCTACGAGGCGCAGGGCGCCCAGGCCGAGGAGCTCGACGACTTCATCTTCTGGGGCGGGGTGCTGCTCTCCGACTTCGGCGACGTGGACAAATACCTCGTCGACCCGCAGCAGCTCTTCCAGAACATCGCGGACTACCGCGGGCTGCAGGACGACTTCGAGTACCTCGAGGAAAGCCAGGTCGCGGCGATCCGCCAGTTCCTGTCGCATTTCAAGACGGGCGGCAAGTACAAGGAGGCGTTCCGCCGCATCTGGGACATCCTCCTGCCGCTCTACCGCGCGTTCAACGAACGCCTGCGCGAGCAGGGGATGTCCTGCCCCGGGCAGGTCTACCGCGCGCTCGCCGAGCACCTGAAGGACACGCCCGCCACGGACCTGCTGCAGGCGCATTTCGGCCAGGTCCGCAAATTCGTCTTCGTGGGGCTCAACGCGCTCAACGAGTGCGAGAAGCGCCTGATGCGCCGCCTGCGCGACGCGCATCTGGCGGAGTTCTGCTGGGACTACGGCAAGGGCTGGATCAGCGATCCGCACAACAAGTCTTCCTTCTTCCTGCGGGACAACGTCCTCGAATTCCCGCAGGCCTTCGAACCCGACCCGGAGCCGCTGCCCGCGCCGCAGGTCCACGTGCTGAGCGTGCCTTCCGCCGTGGGCCAGGCCAAGCAGGTCCCGGCCATCCTGGACGGGCTCGGCGCGCGCGGCATCGAGACGGCGGTCGTGCTGCCCGACGAGGGGCTGCTGATGAGCGTGCTCAATTCCATCCCGGAGCGCATCCGGGACATCAACGTGACGATGGGCTACCCGATGTCGGGCAGCGCCCTGAGCGCGCTGATGGACGACGTCGCCGCGCTGCAGATGCACCTGCGCGAGAAGGACGGCGAGTGGTATTTCTACCACAAGCAGGTCTGGTCCCTTTTCTCCAACAGCATCTTCAAGACCCTGGCGGGCGAGGAAGGCAAGGCCCGGATGGCCGACATCCGCCGCCAGACCCGCTACTATATCTCCCGGGCCGACCTGGCCGGGCTGCCGCTCTTCGAGCACATCTTCCAGGCGGTGGCGACGGCGCCCGCCGAACGCTCCGCGCAGCAGGTCCGCGCCCTGGAGGACTACCAGCTCGCGCTGCTCAGCTTCCTCGGAAGCGCGCTGCGCACGGTGCCCGGAATGGCGCTGGAGCTGGACTTCGTCCGCGAATACTATCTCGCGGTCGGCCGCTTGCGCGACCGCGAACTGCCGGTGCTGCCGGCCACCTATTTCCGCCTGCTGGCCAAGCTCCTGGGCGGCCTGACGGACCCGTTCCACGGCGAGCCGCTGCGCGGCCTGCAGATCATGGGCCCGCTGGAGACGCGCGCCCTCGACTTCGACAACCTCATCCTGCTGAGCTGCAACGAAGGCATCTTCCCGCGGCGCAGCGTGGCGGCGTCGTTCGTGCCGGCCGAGCTGCGGCGCGGCTTCAACCTGCCGACCTACGAATACCAGGACGCCGTCTGGGCGTATTATTTCTACCGGATGATCCGCCGCGCGCGGCAGGTCTGGCTGCTCTTCGATTCCCGCACGGAAGGGGTCAAGGGCGGCGAGGAGAGCCGCTACATCAAGCAGCTCGAGCTGCATTTCCACGCGCCGCTCACGCGCCACGTGATGCAGGCGGACATCAGCACGCCGGAGGACGAGCGGCAGATCCCCAAGACGGAGGAGCACCTCCGCATCCTGCGGGAAAAGAACCTTTCCGCCTCGGCCCTGCAGAACTACCTGGAGTGTCCCGCCAGATTCTACTACCGCAGCGTCTGCGGGCTCAAGGAGCAGGAAGAAGTGGCGGAGGCGCTGGAAGCCAACGATATCGGCAACGTCTTCCACGAGACGATGCACGAACTGTATACGACCCCGGACAGCAAGGTTTCCCGCGAATACCTGCAGGGGCTCCTGAAAGGCGGCCGCGTCCGCGAGACGGTGCGGCGCCACATCCTGCAGACCCTGAACACCTTCGAGCTGACCGGCCGCAACATCCTCTTCGAGGACCTGGTCTGCAGCTGCGTCCGCAAGACGGTCGAGCGCGACCTCGAGCTGCTCGCGGCCAACGGCCGGGACGCCATCGAGATCCTCGGGCTCGAGCAGGTCCGCTACCTGGAGATCGGCGGCTTCCGCTTCATCGGCTTCATCGACCGTCTGGACAGCGTCGTCCCCGGCGAAGTCCGCGTGGTGGACTACAAGACCGGCGTGGTGACCGACGAAGACTTCCTGATCACGGAAGAGAATGCCGACGCCGTGGTGGACAAGCTCTTCGCCGAGCATGTCCCCAAGCGGCCCAAGATCGCCCTCCAGCTCTATCTCTACGACCGTTTCGTCGCCGGCGACAAGGCCCTGAAGGGCTGCCGGATCGTCAACTCCATCTACCAGACCTCCCGGCTCTTCGTCAAGGAAGTCGAGAGCGTCTCGCTCAACGGGCGCTTCCTGTCCCTGATGGCGGAACGCCTGGACGGCCTGCTCGCCGAGCTCGCCGACCCGTCCGTGCCCTTCCGCCGGACGGACGAGGCGAAGACCTGCCAGTACTGTGACTTCAAAAACATCTGCGGACGATGAAGATCCTGAAAGCGAGCGCCGGTTCGGGCAAGACCTTCCAATTGTCCAAGACCTATATCGACCTGCTGCTGTCGAGCCGCGAGCCGCAGCCGTACCGGCATATCCTCGCGGTGACCTTCACCAACAAGGCGACCGCCGAGATGAAGGCGCGCATCCTGCGCGACCTCGCCCGGCTCGCCGCGGACGACCCCAAGGCGCAGGCGCTGCTCACCGAGCTGCTCCACGACTACGGCGCCTTCTCGATCAGCACCATCGACCGCTTCTTCCAGCAGACCCTCAAGGCCTTCTCCCGCGAGATCGGGCAGTTCGCCGACTACCAGGTGGAGCTGGACAAGGAGTCGCTGATCGCGGAGACGATGGACCGCATCCTGGATTCGCTGACCGAGGACGACAAGGAGCTGCTCGCGTGGCTGCGGGACCGCCTGGCCGACACGCTCGAGCAGGGGCGCCGCTTCCGGGTGGACGAAGGCCTGCTGGAAGCGGGCAAGCTGCTCAAGAACGACGAGTTCCGCGAACTGTCGGAGCAGCTGGGCGTCAACGGCGCGGAGGCCTTCGGCAAGGAGCGCCTGAAGCGCATCCGGCAAGAGTGCCGCACCGTCATCCGGACCTTCACCGACAAGGCGAAGGAACTCGGCTACCCCGTGCAGCCGGGCGAGCCGCTGACCCGCAAGAACAAGAAGACCCTTTTGAAGAAACTGCCCGCGCTCGCGGAGCATTTCGACGACGCATATCCCGCCTATGCCACGGCCCTGATCCTCGACGGCCTGCTCTCCAAGCTCGGCCTCGCGGGCGAGTTCTACCGCGAATTCGACGCCCTGATGAAGGAGAAGAACGTGATGTGCCTGGACGAGTCCAACACGCTGCTGCGCGACATCATCGGCGGCTCCGACACGCCCTTCGTCTATGAGAAGCTGGGCGTGCGCTACGAGCATTTCCTGCTCGACGAGTTCCAGGACACGTCCCACATCCAGTGGGACAATTTCCTGCCGCTGCTCAAGGAGAGCGAGAGCGCGCGGCGCGAAAACCTCATCGTGGGCGACGTCAAGCAGAGCATCTACCGCTTCCGCGATTCCGACTGGGAGCTGCTGGGCAGCGAGGTGCAGCGCGCTTTCCCGGACGCGGAGGTCATCCCCCTGCAGGGCAACTGGCGCAGCACGCGTGCGGTGGTCGGTTTCAACAATCGCTTCTTCCCGTATGCCGCCGCCGAACTGGGCCTGTCGGACATCTATGCCGACGTGAAGCAGGAGGTGCGGAAGGAAGACCCGCAGGACGGTTCCGTGCGGGTGAGCTTCTGCGACGACCAGCTCGACGCGGTCGTCGCGTCCATCCGGCAGGTGCGCGAACAGCACGCCGAATGGAGCGACATCGCCGTGCTGGTGCGCGGCAAGCACGAAGGTTCCGCCATCGCGGCGCACCTCGTCGCCAACGGCATCCCCGTCATCTCCGACGATTCGCTCCTGCTCAAGTCCTCGCCGGTGGTGCGCCGCCTGGTGTCGCTGCTGAGCTGCTACGAGAACCCCGACGACGGCATCGGCCGCTTCCTGGCGGATTCGATGTCGCTGACTTTCCCGGAGGAATACCATTCGCTGGTGGACTTCTGCGAGGAGCTGCTGCGCGCGATGCGCGCATGGGACCCGGCCTCCTTCGAGGGACAGACGCTCTTCATCCAGGCCTTTATGGACGACCTGCAGAGCTGGGTGCAGACCAACGGCAACAACCTCCGCTACTATCTCAAGCACTGGGACGAGAAGGAGCTGTGCATCGGCTCGCCCGAGAACGCGTCTTCCGTCCGCGTGCTGACGGTCCACAAGTCCAAGGGCCTCGAGTTCCCGCACGTCATCTTCCCCTTCGCCGAGAAGGTCAAGCTCTATAAGTCCGACGTCCACTGGAGCCGGCTCGACACGACGCGGACGCCGTTCAGCCAGGAGGTGGCCGGCATCTACCCGGTCGACCTGAACGATCTGGCGGGCGAGAGCCTTTTCGCCGCTGCGAAGGAGCGCGAGGAGCGCCTGCAGCTGGTGGACAATATGAACATCTTCTACGTCGCGCTGACGCGTGCGGGCAAGAGCCTGCACGTCATCGCGAAGCCGCCGACCAATGCCTGCCGCACGTCGGTGGGGAAGGGCGCGCCGCATTACGGCAATTTCTCCGAGCTCCTCTTCCATTTCCTGGGCGGCGAGGAGGAATACAGCGCCGGCAAGCCTTATGATTTCTCACAGCGCGAGGCCGAGACGGCCGTGGCGCCGCTGCCCTTCGCGGGCGAATATCCCTCCATCCCGCTGGACGGGCGCCTGACGCCCTCGCAGGAGGCGGACGACTTCTTCGGCGAAGACGGCCGCGTCGGGACGGAGGCGTCGCCGCGCCTGCGCGGCATCGTCCTGCACGACATCCTCTCGGAGGTCGTGCGGCCCGACGACCTGGAGCGCGCCGTCCGCGACGCCGTCCGTGACGGCAAGCTGGACGCCGCCGGCGGCGAAGCGGCCCGGCAGCTGCTGGGCGCCGGCATCGCCGCGCACCCGGACTGGTTCCCGGCGGAGGCCGGTCCCGACGTCCGCGTGCTCAACGAGCGGACGCTCTTCGACGCCGACGGGCGCGAATTCCGCCCCGACCGCGTGGTCCTGCGCGGCCGCGAGGTCACGGTCGTGGACTTCAAGTTCGGCGGCGAACACGCCTCCTACCGCAAGCAGGTGGCGGGCTATGCGCGGCTTTGGCACGAACTTGGCTACCAGGTGAGGGGAGCGTACCTCTGGTACGTCCCTGACGGTAAAACAGAACAAGTATGTTGAGGTTGAAATGGATATCCCTTCTGGCGGGCCTGCTGCTGACTTTCGCGGCGGGCGCCCAGACGCGCCAGCTCTCCGAAGTCGCGGCGCACCTGCAGACTGACCGCATTTCCCTGCGCTACGCCTGCACCGTCACCCAGGACACGCCCGTCAAACTTTCCGGCGTCCTGCTCATCCAGGGCGAATGCTACCGTGCCATCGGCAACGGCCTGGAGATCTACTGCGACGGCACCACCCGCTGGACGGCCGATCCCGCTTCGAAAGAAGTCTACATCGAAGCCGCCGAGGGGCTTGAGGAGCTTCTCGCCTGGCGTGACTCCCTCACGGAACTCACCCTCACCGAGGTCGAATACCTCCCCCTCTCCGACGATCTCTCCGCCTTCCGCTTCGACACCGCCGCCCTTGACGACTCCTGGGTCGTCACCGACCTCCGGTGAGCCTTCTGCCGGCAGCTACTCCGCGGCGGGGATGATGATGCGGTAGGTCTTGGCGGCCTTGTTGGTGAGTTTGTCGCTGCGGAGCCAGAGATTGGCTTCTTTCAGGAAGAAATAGGTCGTGCCGTGCTCTTCGGCGAAGTCCGTCAGGTTCGGGATGGGCTCGCTGACCGTGACCGTCTCTTTAGGAGCGATGTAGGGATAGGAATCCTGCACGTGGAAACCGAAGTCCTCCGGGTGCTCGAAGAAGTACTTGGCCGTGAGGATGCGGAACATATAGCGGGAAGTCTCCGCAGGCAGGAAAAGGTCCATCGCCTTCTTCTGGCGCTGGTTCGTGATGCGCTGGGAGATGCCGCCCTGGCCGGCGTTGTAGCTGGCCGCCACGGTCATCCAGTCACCATATTTCGCGTAAGCTTCCTTGAGATACTTGCAGGCGGCCTCGGTCGACTTGGCGATGTGGTACCGCTCGTCCACCTCGTCGGTCACCTCCAGGCCGTAGGAGCGGCCGGTGCCCTTCAGGAACTGCCAGAGGCCCGCGGCCCCGGCCGAAGAGACGGACTTGGGGTCGAGGTTGCTCTCGATGGCCATCAGGTATTTGAGGTCCTCCGGGATGCCGTTCTTCTGCAGGATCGGAACGATCTGGCGGAAGATGCGCTCGGCGCGCTTGAGCATCAGGGTGGAATTGGTATGGGCGTAGGTGAAATTGATCAGTTCGCGGTCCATCCGCTCATAGAGGTCGGGACGGTCGAAACGGTAGGTCTGTCCGGCGAAATCGATGAACGCCGGCACCTGCGGTGCCTGCGGGTGGACGATTTCTTCGGAAACATAGGCTGCCTGCGCACAAGCCGTGGCAGGGACCGCGAGGGCCGCGGTAAGCAGAAGGGATACTAACGGTCTGGTCATGGTGGGATGATTAAATCCGATGCAGGAACGCGTCGAGGATCGGCTCGAGGGTGTTGAGGTCGGGCACGAGGACCTGGCGGGGCTTGGAACCCTCCTGCGGGCCGACGATGCCGGCGGCCTCCAGCTGGTCCATCACGCGGCCCGCCTTGGCGTAGCCCATGCCCAGCTTGCGCTGCAGGTCCGAGGTCGAGCCGCGCTGGCTCAGGACCACCATCTTGGCGGCCTCCTCGAACCGGTCGTCCACCTTGCTCATATCGACCATACCGCCGCCCTCGCCGCCTTCCGCGCCCGGCTCCGCCGGAGAAGGAAGGTAATACGGCGTGTTGTAGCAGCGGCCGTAGCCGACCTGCTCGCCGATGAACTCCGTCACCGTATCGATCTCTTCGCCGCTGATGAAGCCGCACTGGATACGCTCGGAATCGATGCCGGCCGAGAACAGCATATCGCCGCGGCCGATCAGCTTCTCCGCGCCCGGCGCGTCGAGGATCGTCATCGAGTCCACGCGGGAAGCCACGCGGAACGCGATGCGCATCGGGAAATTGCTCTTGATGATACCCGAGATCACGTCCACCGACGGGCGCTGCGTCGCCAGGATGACGTGCAGGCCGGCGGCACGGCCCTTCTGCGCGAGGCGGATGATCGAATTGGTGATGCTCCGCGAAGCCGCGCGCGCATCCGGGGACGCGCCCGTGGTCATCGTCAGGTCGGCATACTCATCCACCACCACGACGAGATAGGGGAGGTAGCGGTGTCCGTGGTCGGGGCGGAGCTTGCGCTCCTTGAATTTCTCGTTGTACAGGGTGATCTTGTTGACGCCCGCCTTGCTGAGCAGCTCGTAGCGGTCGTCCATCTCGGTGCAGAGGGAACGGAGGATCTTCTCCGCGTCCTTCGGCTTCTTGACGATCGCGTTGGCGCGCTCGTCGTCCTCGTCGGTCGAATCCGGCAGCACCGCCAGGTAATGCTTGAGCAGCTGGCCGTAGGCGGAGAACTCCACCATCTTCGGGTCGATGAAGACGAACTTCAGCTCCGAAGGGTGCTTGCTGAAGAGCAGCGAGGACACGATGACGTTGAGGCCCACGGACTTGCCCTGCTTGGTCGCACCGGCGATCAGCAGGTGCGGGGCGTCGGCGAGGTCGAACACGCGGACCTTCTGCGTGATCGTGTAGCCGATGGCCACCGGCAGGTCGGCCTTGCTGTTGCGGAAGGCCTCGTCGTTGAGCAGCGCCTTGAGCGGGACGATCGAGGAGAAATCGTTGGCCACCTCGATGCCCACCGCGTCGGACAGCGTCACCACGCGCACGCCCTTGGCGTTGAGCGACAGGGCGATGTCCTCCTGGAGCTTCTTGATGTCGGCGATCTTCACGCCCGGGGCGGGATACACCTTGTATAGCGTCACCGTCGGGCCCACGATGGCCTTGACGTCGGTGACCTGGATCTTGTAGTTGGAGAGCGCCGCGCGGATCTTGTTGTTGTTGCGCGTCAGCTCCTCGGTAGAGACCTCGCGGCGGCCGCTGGAATAGCTCTCCAGCAGGTCCAGCGACGGGAACTTGTATTTCGGCAGGCCGTCCGGCGGGTCCAGGCGGTTGTCGATGGGCGACAGGTCCTCGACCTGCTCGGCCTCCAGGCCGGTGTCCGCGACGATCTCGAAGTTGCCGTCGGCCGCCTCGCCGGCTTCCGCCGCAGGTGCGACGCGCGAATCCGGACCGCCGAAGACGTCGTCGGGAATCCCTTCGGGAAGCTCCTCCTCCGCGGGTCCGGCTTCCGGGGCCGCCTCCGCTTCCGCGGCCAGGGCGGCCAGCGAATCCGAAGCCGCCTCCAGTTCCTCTTCGGCTTCTTCCTCAGCCTCTTCCTCCGCTTCCTCCTCGTCCACCGGCTCCGCCGGCTTCTCCTTCTTCTGGCCGATGGAAGCGAACCAGCGGTTGAAGCGCTTGGAAGAGAAGAACAGGAACGCGGCCGTCAGGATGACGAGGAACAGGCCGGTGACGATCGTCCCGAAAAGGTTTTCGGCCCAGGCCACGGCGGCTGCGCCGCAGTGGCCGCCCAGGCCGCCGCCGAAGAGCAGCTCAAGCCCGGCGCACTTGCCGATATAGGCCAGGACGATCGAAGAGATGAAAGCGCCGAAGAGCGCGATCAGGGCGGTCTTCAGCAGCGATTTCGACCAGCGGTGCGCCAGCAGGCGCACGGACATGGCCGTCAGGATGATCAACAGGGAGAAACTGCCCAGGCCGAAGAGCTCGCACACCAGCAGGTGTCCGGTCCGGAAGCCGAGCTTGCCGGCGGCGTTGCCTACGGCACGCCCCGCCTGCATCGCATCGGGATCGCCCAGCAGGCTCATGTCCTCCCGCCAGTGGAAGAGGTAGGAGAACGTGGATATGAAGATGAACAGGGTCAGGGCGGCCACGCACAGGCCGGCGATCCGCACGGCTGCGGCCCGCTCTTCTTCGTCCCAGGATTTCCAGAATCTCATTTACTTCTTCTTGTAGGAACGCTTGTAGTTGTTCTTGCCCCGCTGCCGGTTGCGCTGGCTGCCCGGCTGGCCCACGTTGATGCCCATACCGGGACGCGCGAAGTTGGCGTCGCCCGCGATCTTGCTCAGGCTGAGCCCGTCGGGCACCCGGAGCTTGTAGTCGGAGAGCTTCTCGATGTCGGCGAAGATGGTCTCGTCGGCCACGCTGTCCTTGTTCCAGATCAGGTATTGCGTACGCATATAGATGGCGAGCGAACGGATCATCTCCGTCTTCACCTCGCCGTCGGGCTGCTCGCAGAGCAGTTTGATGATGCTTTCGATGTTGCGGCCGTAGTGGAAGGCCCGGATGCGCGTCCCCTTCATCGGGACGGGGACGGGCGCCGTGGCGAATTCCTCGGCCACGGGGCAGGGGTACGGGGAATCCACGTCCAGGTCGTAGCCTGCGATCATATAGAGATGGTCCCAGAGCTTATGGTCGAAATTTTCCTGGGTGTGCACCTGCGGGTTGAGGAGCTCCATCACCTTGACGACGGCGCGCGCCTGCTCGGTGCGCTTCTCCTTGTCGGGGATGGACTTGAGCTGCTCCACCATCTTGAGGACGTTGCGTCCGTATTCGGGCATGGCGAGCTTCTCGCGGGAGGTGTTGTAATCCAGGGTATGTTCGGTTTCGTTCAGATTCATATCGTCCTAATGTCAGTGAACAACAAAGGTAATCATTTTTGCGGAATATCCTGCATTTGCGCACGGGCGCGGAAGCCGTCGGACATCCAGGTCCCGTCGGCGGTGATGAGGTATCCCTCGAGGTCTTCGCGCCCTTCGATCAGCGCTTTGGCGCCCTCCGGACCGAGGACCATGCAGGCCGTGGCCAGGGCGTCGGCCTCGGCCGCGGTCGGCGCCACGACGGTGGCGCTGAGCAGGTCGTGCGTGACCGGATAGCCGGTGCGCGGGTCGATGGTGTGGGCGTATTTCCGGCCGTCCTTGATGTAGAACTTGCGGTAGTTGCCGGAAGTGACGAGCCCGCAGGCGCCGCCGTCCGACTGCCAGATGCCGCGCATATCCTGGCCGGGCGTCACGTTGTCGTCGACCGGGTTGTCCACGCCGATCGTCCAGCCGCGCCCGGCGGCGTTGACGCCGGCGCAGTAGATCTCGCCGATGTCCACGAGCATGTTCTCCACGCCGAGCTCCCGCAGATAGGCGGCCACGACGTCGCAGGAATAGCCCTGCGCGATGGCGTTGAAATTCAGGACCTTCTCCTCCTTGCAGGCGGCCAGGGCCGCGTTCACGCGCTCCGGGTCGGGCAGGCTGTCGGAGGTGAAGCCGAAGCCCCAGATGTCGAAGAGCGGGGCGGAGGCCGCGTCGAAGGCGCCGCCGGTCTCCGCGCGGTAGCGCTCCGACAGGGCGCGCACTTCGCGGAAGAAGCGGTCGGGGACGATCTCCTCGCCGCGGTTGTATTTCGTCAGCAGGGAATTCTTGTTGTAGCCGGACAGGCTGAAGTCGATGGAATCCAGCAGGGCGTCGATGTGCGCCTGGATCTCCTTGGCGGGCGTCCTGACGCCGGCCAGGTCGGCCTTGACGCTGTAGATGCCGCCCTGGGCGTAGCCCGAGAAGACGACGTAGCGGTGGGACTGGCAGGCGGTGCACAGGCAGGCGGCCAGCAGGATGGAAAAAAAGATATGATGTTTCATCGCTTCGGCAAAGTATTTGTACAAAGTTAGCGGATTTTCGCGCAATTTTGCGCATATTTGCAAATTGTATGCACAGAGTTAATATGAAGTTGAGCAGATGGTTGCTCCCCGCCGCACTCGTCGCCCTGGTCGCGACGGCCGCGGGCTGCAAGAAGGAAGAAACCAAGGAGTACAAGAGCCTTTCCGGCGACCTCTCGCTGGAACTCCCGGCCTTTGTGCAGGTCGGATACACCAAGTCTTTCATGATCGATACGCTGATGACCCTCTCCTGCCCGGACGGCCACACGATCGGCTATTATTTCACGGACCCCGTCTCCTCGAAGCGCGACACGCTCGTCACCGCGGACGGCGTGATCAAGAAGCACGTCTATACGTTCACGGCCACGGACAAGCTGGAGGAGCAGAAGCTGATGCTGACGGCCTTCCTCCCGGCGAAGACCGGCTACAGCGGACAGACGGCCAGCGCCACGTTCACGATCGTCCGTTCCGGCCTGGACGGCAAGGGCTCGATCACCGGTTTTGACAACGCCGCCAGCGCAGGCACCTTCAAGGACGCCCGCGATGGCCGGGAATACAGCTATACCAACATCGGCAACCTTTCCTGGATGCGCCGGAACCTGGCCTGGGCCGGGGCTGGCCGCCCCTTCTGGGATTGCACCGCGATGGCGGACATCTTCGGCCGCTACTACACCTGGGAGGAGGCGCAGGCCGCCTGCCCCGCGGGCTGGCGCCTGCCGACCGACGCCGAGTGGACGGGCCTGAAGGAAGGCGCCGAAGCCGGCAAGGACATCTACGGGCTGGCCGGCCAGCTGATGGCGGACCTCTATTTCAACGGCGACCGGATGTGGGAGTACTGGCGTGAGGTGAAGATCACCGACGCGCTCGGCTTCTCCGCGATCCCCGCGGGCTATGCCGCCGTGGGCGGCGGGGTCTCCGACTTCAAGGGCACGTATTCCTACGCCGCTTTCTGGACCGCGACCGAAGAGGGCGACCTCGCCGTCTGCCGCTACATCCAGGAGAGCCGGGACATCGTCTATCGCGGCAAGATGTCCAAGACGGGCTTCGCCGCTTCGGTGCGCTGCGTCAAGGAGAAATAGCCGCCACCGTTTCCAGAAAATGCAAGAGAGCCTGGCCGATCCCGTCGGCCAGGTTTTTTATTGCCTCCGGGCAGCCCGGGAGCAGCGCGGGCAGCGCGCAGAAGATGAAACCCTCGGTCAGGGGCAGCGCGCCCAGGTTGGTGAGCAGGAAGCAGGCGGGGAAGGTGTGGAAGCGGAGCCATACGAGCGGCGCCGTGAAGACCTGGCAGGAGAGCGTGAGCGCCATCGCGCTCCAGACGCGCCGTACCGGATCCGCGCGGTGCCCGGCCGGATACCACGCCTCGAGGCGCGGGAAGACCGTCACGATGCCGAGCAGCGCGAGGTAGGAGAGCTGGAAACCGAGGCTCGTGACCACGCCGGGCGCGACGGCCAGCTGGAGGATGAGCGCGGCGCCGAAGATGCCCGCGGGATGCCGCCGGCGGCCGGGCAGCAGCCGGGACAGTTCGCCCAGGCAGATGAAAAGGAAGGCGCGCACGAGCGAAGGGGAGGCGCCGGTCATCAGCAGGAAGAATCCGGCCGCGCCGACCGACAGGGCGCTGCGCAGGAGCGTGGCGGCGCGGCTGCGCCCCAGCCACGCCAGCGCGCCCTGCAGGATGCCGTAGAGGATGCCCAGATGCAGCCCCGACAGGGCCAGGATGTGGGCGGCGCCCGCTTCGCGGAAAGCCGCCACGGTAGCGGCGTCGAGCCCTTCGCGCCGCCCGGCCAGCAGGGCCTTCAGCAGCGCGGCGGTGTCGCCGTGCGGGAAGTCCGCCGCGTCGATGGCGCGCAGCAGGCCCCCGAGGGCCCGCTCCGCGGGCGCCCAGGGCCCCGGCGCCGCCGGCGCCATCGCGGCGGACACCTGGCAGAGGACGCCGAGCGCCCAGAACAGGGCCAGCAGGACCGGGGTGCGCGGCCCGCGTCCGGCGGCGGCCACGAGCAGCCCGCCGGCTGCGAGGCAGGCCCCCGCACCGGTCCACAAAAGCGCATCGCTCCCGGGCGGCAACAGGGCCGCCGTCATCACTCCTGCTAAAAATGGGATCGAAACCGCGACGATATCTTTCTCCTCGACCATTTCGATCAGATTTTTGGCAAAGTAGTCAAAAATCCCTAATTTTGCACGATTTTGAAAATTTTAATTTGACATATGATCATTCTTGTTATCAATTGTGGCAGTTCTTCGGTGAAGTATCAGCTTCTCGATATGAAGAACGACGATGTGTATGATCTGTTGGCCAAGGGCCTGGTCGAGAAAATCGGCCTCCCTGACGGCTGTCTCACCCACAAACCCACCGGCAAGGAACCTTATACGGTCACGCAACCGATTCCCGACCACAAGGTCGGTATGAAACTCGTCCTCGACGCGCTCGTGGACCCGGAGCACGGCGTGCTCTCCAGCTTCGACGACATCGAGGCCGTCGGCCACCGCATCGTGCAGGGCGCCGACTTCTTCTCCGGCAGCACCCTCGTCAGCGAGGACGTGCTCAAGAAGATCGAGATCTGCTGCGATTTCGCCCCGCTCCACAACCCGGCCCACCTGCTCGGCATCCACGCCATCACCCACGTGCTGCCCGACGTCCCGCAGGTCGTGACCTTCGATACGGCCTTCCACCAGACGATGGAGCCGTACGCCTATATGTACGCCCTCCCGTACGAATACTACGAGAAGTACCGCGTGCGCCGCTACGGCGCCCACGGCACCTCGCACCAATACGTGTCCCAGCGCGGCGCCAAGCTCGCCGGCCTGGACCTCGCCCACTCCAAGATCATCACCTGCCACCTCGGCAACGGCAGCTCCGTGACCGCCATCAAGGACGGCAAGGTCGTGGACACCTCGATGGGCTTCACCCCGCTCGAGGGTATGATCATGGGCACCCGTTGCGGCAACATCGACGCCAACATCGTTCCCTACATCATGAAGAAGGAGAACCTCACGCCGGATGAGATGACGACGATCATGAACAAGAAGAGCGGCTTCCTCGGCCTGTCCGGCAAGAGCTCCGACCTGCGCGACATGGACGCGGCCGCCAAGGCCGGTGACGTCCGCGCCAAGATCGTGCTCAAGAAGCTCACCTACGATACCATCAAGAACGTCGGCGGCTACATCGCCGAGATGAACGGCGTCGACCTCATCGTCTTCACCGCCGGCATCGGCGAGAACAACCCGCGCCTGCGCCGCCACATCTGCGAGAACCTCGCCTATATGGGCGTCAAGATCGACGCGGATGCCAACGATGCCGCCCGCAGCACCGAGACCATCATCTCCGCCCCGGATTCCACCGTCAAGGTGGCCCTCATCCCGACCAACGAAGAGCTCGTGATCGCCCGCGACACGATGCACCTTGTGGCTGAATTAGAAAACTAAATCAGATATGTCCCTTATTGACCAGATTGTTGCGCGCGCCAAGTCCAACAGGCAGCGCATCGTGCTCCCGGAGTCCTTCGAGGAGCGCACCATCACCGCGGCCGACCGCGCCATCGCCGATGGCCTCGCCGACATCATCCTGATCGGCAACCGCGAGAAAGTCCTTGCCTATGCGGCCCAGCTGGGCCTCAAGCATATCGACCAGGCGACCATCATCGACCCTGAGACCAGCGACAAGACCGAAGAATACGCCCAGCTCCTCTTCCAGCTCCGCCAGAAGAAGGGCATGACGATCGAAGTGGCCCGCAAGACCGTCCTCGATCCGCTCTACTTCGGCTGCCTGATCATCAAGAGCGGCGACGCCGACGGCCAGATCAGCGGCGCCCTCTCCACCACCGGCGAGACGCTCCGCCCGGCCCTCCAGATCATCAAGTGCGCCCCCGGCATCACCTGCGTCAGCGGCGCGATGCTGATGGTCACCCAGACCCCGCAGTACGGTGAGAACGGCGTGCTCGTCATCGGCGACGTGGCCGTGACCCCGGCTCCGGACGCCCAGCAGCTGGCCCAGATCGCCGTCTGCACGGCGCAGACCGCCAAGAGCGTGGCCGGTTTTGCGGATCCGCGCGTGGCGATGCTCTCCTTCTCCACGAAGGGTTCCGCCAAGCACGAGGTCGTGGACAAGGTCGTCGAGGCCACCGCGCTCGCCAAGCAGCTGGATCCCGCCCTCAAGATCGACGGCGAGCTCCAGGCCGACGCCGCGCTCGTCCCGTCCGTGGGCCAGAAGAAGGCTCCCGGCTCCGAGATCGCCGGCAACGCCAACGTCCTCGTGTTCCCGAACCTCGAGGTCGGCAACATCGCCTACAAGCTGGTCCAGCGCCTCGGCAACGCCGACGCCATCGGCCCCATCCTCCAGGGTATCGCCCGCCCGGTCAACGACCTGAGCCGCGGCTGCTCCGTGGACGACGTCTACAAGATGATCGCGATCACCGCCTGCCAGGCGATGGACGCGAAATAGCGTGCGCTATTTCGCGTCCAACAGAAACAGCCGCCCAAATAGGCGGCTGTTTCCATTTGCAGCGTAAGCTGCTATTTGAAGCTGCTGATGGAGGAGGCGCGGGAGACGTTCTGGTCCACGATGCGCATCCGGTCGTTGGCGCGGTAGCGGAGGGAGGAGGCGCCGGAGAGCGACAGGCTCAGTTCCTCGCGGACGTCGATGGTCGCACCGGAGGCGCCGGAGAGCCGGATTCTGGCCTTGTTCGCCGGGGCGTCGGAGGCGTGGATCTTGGCCGCGCCGCTGCCGTCGACCATCATCTCGGAGATCTGGCCTTCCTGGCGGAAGTTGGCGGCGCCGGTCGCCGTCAGGTTCAACTTGGAGATGTTGCCCTTGAGGCTCAGCTTGGCGGCGCCGGACAGCTCGATGCGGCTGTCCTTGGCGCTGGCGGCGATGTCTGCGCCGCAGCTGCCGGACATCTGGAGCCTGATGCGGTCGAAGCTGCCGTTGATGGAGAGCTTGCTGGCGCCGCTGCACTCGATGTCCGCTTCGCTGGAGCGGACGGCGAGGCCGCTGATGGAGGTGGCGCCGGACATCCGGATGCGGAAGAGCTTGCGCGGGGCGAACTCACCCGAGGCCTCGATCTTGGAGGCGCCGGACATCTGGATCTCGTTCAGCTCCGGCGTGGAGACGTAGGCGCGGACCTTGTAGCGACCGCTCTCGATGCGGTGGCGGACGTCACGCGGCAGCTCGGACACGGCGAGGTGCAGGCAGTTGTTGTAGGTGTCGACCTTGAGGTACGGCATCAGGAAGTCCGGGGCCTCCACGGTCACGCCGTGGCGCGAAGCGCGGGAAAGGTCGACATTGTAGATGGACGAGATCTCCAGGGCGGAGAAATCGTTGAGATCGTATTCTTTGGTCTCGATCTGAGCGGGTGCGGGTGCGATCGGCTCGTTGGCGGAGACCGACAGGGCGGCGATGGCCGCGACAAACAAGGTTAAGATGCGTTTCATTTCTATTCGTAGTTTATTGTTGTCAATATTTATCGTTTATTTCTTGGGCGAGGGCCAGCAGCCCTGCATAATAGGATTTCAGCATTCTGGCGCGCTTGCGCGGAGCGTACTCGTCCGGCAGCTGCGCGAAGTAGGGATTCTGCTCTTCGGTGATGCTCCGGATGGCCGCGTCGCGGTCGGAACTGTTGCCGGCGGGCATCTCCTTGTAGAGGCGGGAGACTTCGTCCATATAGACGAGGTAGATGGCCTCGGGGTCGTCGCCTGCGCGGCGGAACGGGTCGCCGGGGCGGAAGACCAGCACGAGCGCGAGCGCCAGGGCGGCGCAGGCGAACGCGGGGATCCACGCTGCGCGGAACAGGGAGGCGAGCCGGCCGCGGACCGGGGTCCGGGGCGATTCCTGCGGGAGGGGCGTGGCGTCGAGGCGGGCGAGGAAGCGCTCCTCGTGGCCCTCGGCGGGCGTCGCCGTGTCCATTTCCGCCGCATGGCCGCGGAGGTATTTCTCGAGTTTGTTCATATCTGTTTCAATAATACTGTCAATTTGTTGCGTCCCCGGGCGTACAGCGAGCGGAGCGTCGGCTCCTTGCGTCCCGTCATCTCCGCGATCTCGCCGTAGTCCATCCCTTCGATCAGCACGAGGTTCAGCACCAGCCGGTAGGGGTCGGGCAGCCGGTCCATCGCGGCGCGGATCTGCATGACGTCGGGCAGGTCTCCCTGCAGCTCCTCCGTTTCCGCCGGTTCTTCCTCCCGGGCGTAGTCCTCGAGGAAGGCCTCCCTCCGCTGCCGGCTGCGCAGCCGGTCGATGGAGGCGCGGATGCAAGTGCGGGCCAACCAGGCGGACACCTGCGCTTCGGAGCCGAACTTTCCGTCTGACGAGACGAATTTCAGGATCGTATCCTGCATCACTTCTTCCGCTTCGTCGGAATCTCCCAGGATCCGCAGGCTGATGTTGAAGAGCCTTTTGTTGTGCTTCCGGTAGAATTCCGTGATCTCCTGTCGTGTCATCTTCTGGATCGTTTCTGTCTATATAACGCGAAAACACCCGGTTTGTTGCAACACCGGGTGAATTATTTTTCAAAAAAAGAGAAATGGACGCGACCGTAGGTCTTTTCCTTCTTGAAGTAAGGATGGCCGACGAAAGAATGTTCGTCGCCGTGTTCGAGGATGAAGTAGCATCCCGGATGCAGCAGGTCCCGCGACAGGACCTTGTCGGGAATGGTCTCCAGCCCCTCCAGCGCATAGGGCGGGTCGGCGAAGATGATGTCGAACTTCTCCCGGCAGATGGGGAGGAAATCGAAGACGTTGGCGTGGACGGCCGTGACGGCGTCCAGGCCGAGGCGGGCGGCTTCCCGCCGGATGAACGCGGCGTGGTCGCGGTTCATCTCGATACAATACACGCGGCGCGCGCCGCGCGAGGCGAATTCGTACGACACCGCGCCGGTCCCGCCGAAGAGGTCGAGCACCTGCAGGTCTTCGAATTCGTATTCGTTGCCTAAAATGTTGAAGAGGCCCTCACGGGCGAAATCCGTGGTGGGCCGGGCGCCATAACCCATCGGGGGCTGGATGGGCTTGCCCTTCAGACGGCCGCCGATGATCCTCATAACTGGACGACGGCTTTGAAGTACCGGTACAGCGACATCTCGTCCTCCGGGTCCAGCCCGCTCCGCCAGCAGATGGTGGAGATCTCCGGGTTGAGCTGGAGCGACTTGAGCGCCAGGAAGATGTAATATTCGGCGGTGGTGAAGTCCTGGGCGGGGAAACTGTTGGCGAGCAGCAGGTTCTTGCCCTGGGCGACCGCCAGGAAGAGCCGGTCCCCGGAAAGACTGCAGAGGATCTTGTTGTATTCCGGGCATTCGGGCAGACGGGTCAGGAGCCGGTAGATCTCCGGGACCCCGTCAACAATAACGCTGTCCCCGTCAGTCGTGTAGACGAGGACAGCGTTGTATTGGGGTAGGTCGAGGTGTCCGACGGTGTCGTCCTCCTGCAAATCCGCCACTTCGGCAAGCGCTTCACGCGCCGTCGCAGGGTCGAAGAATGGGGAGGGGACGAGGGTGAACACTACTCCCAGTTACCTGCGTTGTTGTTCGGGGCGGTGATGGAACCGACCTGCAGACCTTCGTAGCGGTTGAGGTCACGCTGCTTGGCATCGAGGTTGATGCGGAGCTGGTTGTTCATGCCCTTGAGGAGGAGACGGTACGGCATACGGGCCTCGAAGAGGGGCACGGGAACGCCGGAGACCATCCGGGTGACGGATTCCATCTGGACGGTGTCCTTGCCGGAGAACGGGATGTACTTCAGCGAGTCGATGCAGAAGTCCTCACGGCCGCGGAAGAGCGTGTCGCGCACCGGCATCTTGGTGACCGTGGAGAAGACCACGGACTTGCCGGCGGCATAGGCCTCCTGGAGCTTGGCGGTCAGCTGCTCGGGCTTGAGACCACGGTTCGCCTTCTTGATGGCTTCGGTGTTGGCGACTGCGAGGGAGTCGTCCATGGAACCGATCTGCATCACGATCTCCATCTCGCCGTTCTCATAGAACTGCTTGAGGGAGTCGATGGAAGAATTGAACTTGCCGGTAACGGACTTGTAGGCTACCTGAAGCGTACGGATGTCTTTGAGACGCTGCACGGCCACGGCCTCACGGCTTTTCTGCTCCTTGTTGAAGTTGACCGGCTGCATGATGCTGCTGTAGAGCGCATAAGCAAGAGCGACGATGCCCGCGAGCAGGATAACTTCAAAGACAATTTTAGTTACTTTGTTCATGTTATGGGTTATAATTTATTTGATATCCAAAGTCCCACAAAGTTACGAATTTGATTTATCAAATGCAATATTCTTATTAAATTTGCAAAGTTTTTTTGGAAGATATGCAAGCACTCGCATCGGCAGATATCCAGCGCCTGGAGGCGTTTTTCGCGGCGGCGAAGCACGCCTGCATCGTCGTGCACACGCATCCCGACGGCGACGCCCTCGGAAGCGGCGCCGCGCTGCTTTCCTATTTCCGGCTGTGCCGGGGTGTGGAAGCCACGCTCCTGCTGCCCGACGCCGCCCCCGACTCGCTGGACTTCCTCCTTCCGGAGGAGGGGCTCGTCGATGCCGCCGCCGACCCGCAGGAGGCGCGCGCCCGCATCGCGGCCTGCGACCTGCTGGTCTGCCTGGATATGAACGGCTTCGGCCGCGCCGAGGCGCTGGCTGCGCCGCTGTACGACTGCCAGGCGCCCAAAGTGCTGATCGACCACCATCTCAACCCGGAGCGCGCTTCCTTCGACCTCGCGTTCAGCGAGACGGAGATCTCCTCCGCGAGCGAGCTGCTCTACCGGGTGCTGCTGGCCCTGCCCGGGGTCGGCGCCGCGGAGCGGCTCCCCCTGGCGGTCCTCACGCCCCTGATGGCCGGAATGACCACGGACACCAACAATTTCGCCAACTCCGTCTGGCCGTCCACCCTGCAGATGGCGTCCGAGCTGCTGGCGGCCGGCGTGGACCGCGACGCGCTGCTGGACAGGATCTACCACAGCTACCGCGAAAACCGTTTCCGCGCGATGGGCGCGTTCCTGCACGAGCAGCTGACCATCACGTCCGACGGCGTCGCCTACGCCGTGCTGAGCCGCGAATTCCAGCGCCGCTACGACATCCGGGACGGCGAGACCGAAGGCTTCGTCAACCTGCCGCTCGGCATCGCCGCGGTGCGGATGAGCATTTTCCTCAAGGAGGACGACGGCCACTTCCGCGTGTCGATCCGCTCCAAGGCGGGCGTATCCGCCAACAAGCTCGCCGCGGAGGCCTTCCACGGCGGCGGCCACCCCTGCGCCGCCGGCGGCAAGCTCTTTTTCCCGCAGGACATCCCCGCCCCCGCTGCGGCGGGAGAATACATAGCAACCGTGACGGCACGATTTATGCGAGACCAAGCGCCGTCCCTAAGTGAGTAATATGAAGAAGACAATCCTATATCTGGGCCTTGCGGCCATGCTCCTCGGCGCCTGCGCCAAAGACCCGAAAACCGGCAAGAACGAAGCGGCCAAGCGCTACCTCGACTCCTGGATCCAGCTGAACCATCCCGATGCGAAGCTGACGCCCCTCGGCGCCTATATCCTCGAGGAGACGCCCGGCACGGGCGTGTCCGCCGGTTCCTACGAGACCAATCCGTACGTGCTGGTCAACTGTACCATCGCCGATATGTCCGGTTCCGTCTCCTACACGACCGACGAGCAGCTCTCCCGGCAGCTGGGCACCTATGAGACCCAGGGCTACTACGGCCCGGTGGTCTGGAACCGCTCCGAACATGCGCTGGTGGCCGGACTCGAGGAGTCCGTCTCCGCGCTCAGCGTCGGCGGCACGCGCAAGGTCCTCATCCCCGGCTGGCTGATGGGTGCCGACAGCCGGACCGGCCTGCCCATCCTCTATGACAAGGCCGAGGACTACCTGGCGAAGATCACCGGCGGTACGCCTTATATCTATACGATCACCCTGGCGGGCGTCATCCCCGACGAGCTGAAATGGGAGGCCGACTCGGTCGACCGCTACGTCGCCCGCAACTTCCCCGGCACGGCTCCCCGCGACACCCTGAAGTACGGTTGCTACTACCGCCGCACGGGCGCTCCTTCCAGCACGGAGAAGTTCAAGAATGACACGACGATCTATCTGAACTATATCGGCCGCCGCCTGGACGGCGCGGTCTTCGATACCAACATCGCGGACACGGCCAAGTTCTACGGCATCTATTCCGCGTCGCGCACCTACGGTCCGGTCACGATCAAGTGGTACGGCTCCGAAGGCAGCTACTCGGACATCACGATGTCCTCGGGGGGCAGCAGTTCGGCCTCCAAGGTCGTCGACGGCTTCTCCTACGCCCTGGACCAGATGCACCCGCACGAGCAGGGCTCGGCCATCTTCATCTCGAAATGGGGCTACTCCTCCCGCAGCAACGGTGCGGCCCTTCCGGCCTACTCGCCCCTCCGCTTCGACTTCCAGATCGTCGATAAACCGTAGCGCGGATGACGGCCAGTGCAGCACCTACCGAACTCGGAACCCGCAAGGTCAGCACGCTTCTGAGACAGTACGCCATCCCGGGCATCCTCGCCCAGGTGGCGGCTGCGTTTTATAACGTGGTCGACAGCATCTACATCGGCCATATCCCCGGCGTGGGCGCTTCCGCGATCACGGGCCTTGCGGTGACCTTCCCGCTGATGAACCTGTCCATCGCGATGGGCACGCTCGTCGGCGTGGGCGCGATGACGCTCATCTCGGTCCTGCTGGGCCAGCGCAACTACCAGGCGGCCCAGAAGGTGCTTTCCAACGTGCTCACGCTCAACGTGCTCATCGGACTCGTCTTCTCGGTCGTCACGCTGTCGTTCCTGAGCCCGATCCTCCGCTTCTTCGGCGCGAGCGACGTCACGCTCCCTTTCGCGCGTGACTATATGTCCATCATCCTGGCGGGCAACGCCTTCACGCACCTGTATTTCGGCTTCAACGGCCTGATCCGGGCGTCGGGACACCCCCGCGTGGCGATGGGCCTGACCCTGTTCACGGTCATCAGCAACGCCATCCTCGACCCGGTCTTCATCTTCGTGCTCGGGATGGGCATCCGCGGCGCGGCCATCGCGACCGTCCTCTGCCAGCTGATGGCGCTCGTCTACACGCTCCGCTTCTTCTCCGACAAGACGCGCCTGCTGCATTTCAGCAAGCCGCTTTTCCAGCTGGACTGGCACGTGGCGAAGCAGTCGCTCGCCATCGGCGTCGGCCCGTTCATGATGAACGCCGCCGCCTCGATGGTGGCCCTGTTCATCAACCAGCAGATGGGCAAATACGGCGGCGACCTCGCGATCGGCGCCTACGGCATCGTCAACCGTCTGACGATGTTCTTCGTGATGATCAATATGGGCTTCAGCCAGGGTCTGCAGCCGATCGCCGGCTACAACTACGGCGCCCGCCAATATACCCGGGTCCGGGAAGTCTTCATCCTGACCGCCAAGTGGGAGGTGCTCGTCACCGCACTCTGTTTCCTGGTGTCGGAGCTGATCCCGCGCGGGGCGGTGAGCCTGTTCACCAACGATCCGGAGATGATCGACTTCGCGTCCCGCGGCCTGCGGATCATGAACTGCGGCTTCGCCCTGGTCGGCTTCGGCATGGTCACGGGCAATTTCTTCCAGTGCCTGGGAATGGTGCGCAAGTCCATCTTCCTGTCCCTGTCGCGGCAGCTGCTCTTCCTGCTGCCGCTGATCTACACCCTGCCGCTGTGGCTGCAGACGACGGGGGTCTGGGTCAGTTTCCCGATCTCCGATACGCTCAATGTTATCATCTCCGCCATCCTGATCGTCCGGCTGTTCCGCAAGTTCGACCGCCTCAAGGACGGCGAGAATCCTGATATTCTCGGCAGTTCCATCCAATCCTGACGCATATGGACAAGCACATCATCATCAACATCGGCCGCCAGTTCGGTGCGGGCGGCCGGGGCGTGGCCGCCGTCCTCGGCGAGCGCCTGGGCATCCCGGTGTACGACAACGAGCTGTTGCAGAAAGCGGCGGAGGAGAGCGGATTCAGCCCGGCCATCTTCCGGACGAGCGACGAGAAGCGGCACCTGTGGCGCTTCGGCGCCCTGTTCGGCCTGAGCCGCGCGAGTTCCTATGCGCCGTCGGCCATCGACGGCACGGAGCTGTTCAAGTTCCAGAGCCAGGCGATCCGGGACATCGCCCAGAAGGGGAGTGCCATCTTCGTGGGGCGCGCCTCGGACTACGTCCTGCGCGACATGGAATGCCTGGACGTCTTCATCTGCGCGCCGCTGGAGGAGCGCGTGAAGCGGGTGTGCGAGCGGACGGGGATGTCGGCCGAAGAGGCCGAAAAATTCATCCTCAGGAAGGAACGGGCCCGCAGCGACTACTACAACTTCTTCACTTTCGGCAACTGGGGCGTCGCCTCCAACTACGACCTCTGCCTGGATTCTTCCCTGCTGGGCATCGAAGGCTGCGCCGAACTCATCATCGACTTCGGCAAGCGTTCCGGACTGATCAGATAGAGAAATTGTGCCAGTGCGGCCCGAAGCGCTCGAACGCCTGGCGGTCGAGCATTTCCCGGTCGTCCGGGTGTGCGATGCCGATCAGCAGCTTCGCGCGCTCCTGCAGGCTCCGGCCGTAGAGATCCACGGCGCCGTACTCGGTCACGATCCAATGCGCGTCCGCGCGCGGCGTGACCACCCCGGCGCCCGCGTTGAGCTCCGCGACGATCTTGTTCTTGCCTTTGAGCGTGCGGGACGCGAAGGCGGTGATGCTCTTGCCGCCCTCGGACATCGTGGCGCCCTTGACGAAGTCGAGCTGGCCGCCGGTGCCGCTGAAGATGCGCGTGCCGATGGAGTCGGCGCTGATCTGGCCGGTCAGGTCCACCTCCACGGCGGAATTGATGGCCTTCATGCAGGGATTCTGGCGGATCACCCACGGGTCGTTGACGTACTTGATGTCGCGCATCAGCACGTCGGGATTATGGTCGATGAAGGAATAGACGTCCTGTGAACCGAGCAGGAAGGAAGCCACCACCTTGCCCGTGTCGATCTTCTTGTTGACGCCGTCGATCACGCCCGCCTGGATCAGGCGGAGCAGGCCGTCGGCGAACATCTCCGTGTGCAGGCCCAGGTGTTTGTGGCCGCCGAGCTGCGCCGCGAGGGCGTTCGGCAGGGCGCCGATGCCCATCTGGATGCAGTCGCCGTCGTCGACGAGGGCCGCGCAGTTCTTGCCGATGAGCACCTCGGTCGGGGTGGGTTCGGCGAAGGCCGCCGTCACGAGCGGCGTGTCGTCCTGCACGAGGTAGTCGAACTTGTCCAGCGGAATCAGGTCGCCGTAGGCGAACGGGACGTTGGGGTTGACGACGCCGATCACGAGGTCGGCGGTCTCGATGGCCGCGACGGAGCAGTCCACCGAGGTGCCGAGGCTGACGCGTCCCTGCTCGTCGGGCAGCGAGACGTTGACCAGGGCCGCGCCGAGCTTGATGTAGCCGTCGCGGTAGAGTTTCTGGCTCTCGCCCAGGTGCACCGGGAGGTAGTCGGCGTAGCCGGCGTTGACGTTCTTGCGGACGTTGGGACCGACGAAGAAGCCCTGCTCGAAGAAGATTCCCTCATAGCGCGGCTCGCTGTAGGGAGCCGGCCCTTCCGTGTGGAAATGGTGGAAGTGGAGGTCGCACACATCGCCCGCGTCGGCGCGCCGGCACAGGGCCTGGATCAGGATGTGGGGGACGCTGGCGACACTGCTCAGATGGACGTGGCAATGGGAGGGGATGTGACTGACCGCCTCGTCGGCGGAAACGAAGTTCACGGGCTTCATCTCGATAATTATTGTTATTTTTGCGACGCAAATGTAGCAAATTATTCGATGCACACCAAAGAAGAAAAACTCGCAGCCTTCGGCCGGCTGCTCGATACGATGGACGCGCTGCGCGAGAAGTGCCCCTGGAATGCCGCACAGACGATGGAGACCATCCGTCCGATGACGGAAGAAGAAGTGTATGAGCTCAGTGACGTCATCCTCAAGGGCGACCGCCCCGGCACGGCCAAGGAGATCGGCGACCTGCTCTACCACCTTGTCTTCTACGCCCGGATCGCGCAGGAGGAGGGGAGTTTCGACATCGCGGACTGCCTGGACAAGGTCGTGGACAAGATGGTCTTCCGCCATCCCCACGTCTTCGGCCCCGACGCCGGCAAGCCGACTTCCGCCAAGGAGATCGCCGACACCTGGGAGCTCGTCAAGGCCAAGGAAAAGGACGGCAACAAGACCGTCCTGTCCGGCATCCCCGACGCGATGCCGGCCATCCTCAAGGCCCTCTCGATGCAGGAGAAGGCCCGCGGCTGCGGCTTCGACTGGGAGCAGAAGGAAGACGTCTGGGCCAAGGTGAGCGAGGAGCTGGGCGAAGTGGGCGAGGCCTGCGCGGAGAAGGATCCGCGCCATATGGAAGAGGAATTCGGCGACCTGCTCTTCGCGGTCATCAACGCCGCGCGCCTCTACGACGTGGACCCGGAGGCGGCGCTGAGCGGCAGCTGCAGCAAGTTCCGCCGCCGTTTCAACTACCTGGAGGAGCAGACTCTCCGGAAGGGCCGCAAGCTCACCGACCTGACCCTCGCCGAGATGGATGCCATCTGGGACGAAGGCAAGGCGAAGGGCCTTTAGGGAATTTCATAATCCAAGGGAATTTACTACCTTTGCAAACTGAAAAATCCGACCCTTATATGCCCGATTATCAGATACGCGAAGTCACGACCCGCAAGGAGTTGCAGCAGTTCGTCCGTTTCCCGGATGAGCTGTACCGCGACTGTGCGCAGTACGTGCCCGCGCTGCACAGCGACCAGATCAAGTCGCTGACCGCCGTCGCGCCGCTCAAGTACTGCTCGCACAAGCTCTGGATGGTCTTCGACGGCGAGCGTGTCGTCGGGCGCATCTGCGCGATGGTCAACCCCCGCTACAACGAGCGCTACGGCACGCGCCGCGCCCGTTTCGGCTGGTTCGACTGCATCAAAGACATCGAGGTCGCGCGCCTGCTGCTCGGCACGGCCGAGGCCTGGGCGAAGGAGCAGGGGATGGACGAGATCCACGGCCCGCTCTACTACAACACCTTCGGCAAGCAGGGAATGCTGGTGGAGGGCTACCACAATATCCCGCCCTTCAACTGCCTCTACAACTATCCCTACTACAACGAGTTCGTCACCGAGCTCGGCTACACGAAGGAATGCGACTGGCTGCAGTACAAGATGGTGGCCAACCACGGCGTGCCCGACAAGGCCCGCCGCGTGTCCAAGATGGTCCAGGAACGCTACAACCTCCATTTCGGGAGCCTCTCCGCGCTTAAGAAGGACAAGGAGCTGGTGCGCAAGTTCTTCCGGGTCTACAACGAAAGCTTCGCCGGGACGGTGACCAATTTCGTCCCGCTGACGGACGAGGAGATCGACGAGGAGGCCGCCTCCGTGATGCCCTACATCAACGACAAGGCGAGCTGCCTGCTGCTCGACGAGCACGACGAAATCGTCGCCTTCGGCATCTCCTTCCCGACCATTTCCCGGGCGCTCCAGAAGGCGAAGGGCCGCCTGTTCCCGTTCGGCTGGTGGCATCTCTGGCGGGCGCTCCACGACTACGAAGTCACGGACCTGATGGTCAACGGCGCCGCGCCCGAGTGGCAGAACAAGGGCGTCTCGGCCGTCTATTATGAAGCGATGGCCGACAAGGCCCTCAAGATCGGCAACCGCTGGGCGATCTCCAACCCGCAGATCGAAACCAACAGCGCGGTCAACATCTGGAACAGCTACGAGCACGAACCGTTCATGCGCCGCCGCTGCTACCTCAAAAAAATCTGATACTTATGGCAGACAACAATACATTACTCGACAAAGTCCTGTCCCTGGAAGGGAAATTCTCCTCGCTCCAGGAGCAGCTCGCCAGCCCCGAGGCGATGGCGGACATGAAGAAATACGTCCAGCTCAACAAGGATTACAAGGAGCTGGAGCCGATCATCCGTGCCGGCAAGGAATACAAGAAGATGGTGGAAGACCTGGCCGCCGCGAAGGACATCCTCGTCAACGAGAAGGATGAGGAACTCCGCGAGATGGCCCGTATGGAGGTCTCGGAGATCGAACCCAAGATCCCCGAGATGGAGCAGCAGATCCGTCTCCTGCTCATCCCGGCCGACCCCGACGACGGCAAGAACGCGATGATCGAAATCCGCGGCGGCACCGGCGGCGACGAGGCGGCGATCTTCGCCGGCGACCTCTTCCGGATGTACCAGCATTTCGCGGAGCGCCGCGGCTGGAAGCTCGAGGTCACCGACCAGGCTCCCGGCACTTCCGGCGGTTTCAAGCAGATCGTCTTCAAGCTTTCCGGCAACGACGGCGTCTATGGCGTGATGAAATATGAGTCCGGCGTGCACCGCGTGCAGCGCGTGCCGCAGACCGAGACACAGGGCCGCATCCAGACTTCGGCCGCTTCCGTGGCCGTGTTCCCGGAGGCCGGCGAATTCGACGTGGACCTCAGCTGGGACGACATCCGGCTGGATCTCTTCTGCGCCTCCGGCCCGGGCGGCCAGGGCGTCAACACGACCTACTCCGCCGTGCGTCTGACCCACATCCCGAGCGGCCTCGTGGTCCAGTGCCAGGAGGAGCGCTCCCAGCTCAAGAACAAGGACCGCGCGTTCGAGGAGCTCCGTACCCGTCTCTACAACCTGGAGCACCAGAAATACCTCGACGGCATCGCCGCCAAGCGCAAGACGATGGTCTCCACGGGCGACCGTTCCGCCAAGATCCGCACCTACAACTACCCGCAGGGCCGTGTCACCGACCACCGCATCAACTGGTCGATGTACAACCTGCCGGTCTTCATGGACGGTGACATCCAGGAATGCATCGACCAGCTGCAGATCGCCGAGAACGCCGAGCGTCTGAAGGAAGCCGGCGACTGACCGTCGGACCTCCCATAAAAAAACTCCGGGCGTTTCCGTCCGGAGTTTTTTGTGTCTATTTGATTTTCAATCAATATTTTCTGAAGGCGAGGCAAGCGTTATGGCCGCCGAAGCCGAAGGAGTCGGACAGGCCCAGGTTGACGTCGGCCTTGACGGCGACGTTGGGCGTGTAGTCCAGGTCGCACTCCGGATCCGGGGCGTCGAGGTGCACCGTCGGCGGGATGATGCCCTCCTGGAGGGCCAGGACCGTGGCGACGGCCTCGATGGCGCCGGTGGCGCCGAACATATGGCCGTGCATCGACTTGGTGCTGCTGATGTGCGCCTTGTAGGCGGCGTCGCCCATCGCGATCTTGTAGGCCTTGGTCTCGGCGACGTCGTTGAGCATCGTGCCGGTGCCGTGGGCGTTGATGTAGACGTTGTCCTTGGCGGGATCGAAGCCGGACTGCTCGAGGGCGAGGCGGATGCACTCGGCCTGGGTCGTGCCGTCCGGGCGCGGGGCCGTGGCGTGGTAGGCGTCGCAGGTGCTGCCGTAGCCGGTGACTTCGGCGTAGATGTGCGCGCCGCGGGCCTTGGCGTGCTCCAGTTCCTCAAGCACGATGACCGCGGAGCCGTCCGCCATCACGAAGCCGCTGCGGTTGGCATTGAACGGCAGGGAGGCGTACTGCGGATCCGTGGCGCGGGTGAGCGCCTTGGCGTTGGCGAAACCGGCGATGCCGATCGGAATCGTGCAGTGGTCGGTGCCGCCCGCGATGATGGCGTCGGCATAGCCGTGCCGGATGGCGCGGTACGCCTCGCCGATGGAGTGCGTGGAGGTGGCGCAGGCCGTGACGATGTCGATGCAGGAGGCCTGGGCGCCGAACTTGATGGCGATCTGGCCGCCGGCCATGTCGCTGATCATCGTCGGCACGAAGTTGGGGGAGACCCACTGGCCGGAAGGATCGTCGAAGAATTTCTCCAGCTCGCGCTGGATGGTGGCGAAGCCGCCGATGCCGGAACCGACGTAGGTGCCGAGACGGCCCGGCTCGATGTTCTCGCCGGACACGAGGCCCGAATCTTTCATCGCCTGCCAGGCGGAAGCCATCGCGTAGACCGTGAACGGGTCCTGCTTGCGGATGAAGGGTTTGTCCATCCCGTACTGCTCCGGGTCGAAGTTGCGGACCATGCCGCCGATCTTCACCGCAAGGTTCTCCGTCGGGAATTCGTTGATATAATCGATGCCGCACACGCCGTGCACGAGGTTGTCCCAAAAAGTCTGGACGTCGTTGCCTATACAGGAGAGGACTCCGAGGCCGGTGACTGCTACTCTCTTATCCATAAGTTTTCAAGAATTGACGGGGCAAAGGTAGTAAAAATATTCTTATCTTTGTGGTTCAAGCCAATCCCGACGAATGAGCAAGCTCGGAGACCAACTGCCCCGATATCTGCTGGATAAGCAGCCCATTTGGATGACCGTAGTCTATACGGCCCTCTTCTCGCTGGTGTTCATCCTGGTCAGCATCCCCTTCTCGCAGAACGCCTGGTTCGAGCTCGGCGCCAGCGAGGCTTTCTTCTACACCCTGGCCTTCATCCTGCTCTCGACGCTGGTCGTCGTCCTCAGCCGCGCGCTGCTGATGCGCTGCCGGACGCTCAAGCATTTCTCCGTCCTGGCCTATTGCCTCTGGGTGGTCGCCGAAGTGGTGGTCGTGAGCCTGCTCTACACCTTCTTCACCTTCGAAGGCACGGAGCTGGGCGTCATCCATCCCTACCTGCGCAACTCCGGCACGGTCTTCCTCAGCGCGATGGTCTATACGGCCGTCTGCCTGTGCGTGCCCTTCGCCCTGTCCTCGCTGGCCTACGCCCTGCAGGACAAGGACAATACGATCCGGCTGATGAACTACGGCAACGTCGTCAGCGACAAGCCCGCCGTTCCCTACAGCGACAAGCGGATCACCCTGTTCGACAACAACGGTGTGCTGAAATTCTCCATCAGCTCCGACAACCTCTACTTCATCGAGTCCGACGACAACTACATCAAGGTCTGGTATATGGACAGCGGCGGCGAGATGAAGCAGTATATGCTGCGCTGCCGGCTCAAGACGGTGGAGGACAGCTTCGCGGACAGCGAGCTGGTCCGCTGCCATCGCAAGTACATCGTCAACATCCGCAAGATCTCGATCCTGAAGTCCGAGAAAGAGGGCTACAAGATCGACTTCGATATCGACTCGGTGGAACCCATCCCCATCTCGAAAACTTATGAACAGGCCGTCCTGGCCCGTTTCAATTCGCGTTAGATTATGTGGCAAAGAGTACAAACCCTGTATCTTCTCCTGGCGACGGGACTCGTCGCCTCGTTGTTCTTCTGCACCAAGGCAGGAGATATTTCCTATACTGAATACTGGCCCTACCTGGTCCTCCTGATCGTCACCGCCTTCCTGGAGGTGATGGCCCTGACGACCTGGAAGCACCGCATCTTCCAGATGCGCACCGCCGTGCTGGCGGCCATCATCCTGGTGGCGTTCCAGGGCTGGTTGGTCTATGATTTCATCGCGACGCACAACACGCCGGCCTTCCACGTCACGGCCGTGTTCCCGATCGTCGCGACGATCCTTGATTTCATGGCCGCCCGCGGCATCCTCGCGGACGAGCTGCTGGTGCGCAGCGCCGACCGCCTGCGCGCCGCGAAACGTAAGAAGAAATAACCCCTAACCACAAGAAATTATGAGAATTCCAGAATCCGAACTGATCATCAACGGTGACGGTTCAGCGTTCCACATCCACATCCGTCCGGAACAGCTGGCCGACAACGTCATCCTCGTGGGCGATCCCGGCCGGGTCGCCATGGTCAAGTCTTATTTCTCCGCGATCGAAGCCGAGGGCGCTTCGCGCGAATTCGTCTGGGCCACGGGGTTGTTCAACGGGCAGCGCATCACGGTCCTGTCCACCGGCATCGGCACGGACAACATCGACATCGTGATGACGGAGCTCGACGCCCTGGCCAACGTCGATTTCAAGACGCGCGAGGAGCTTCCCGAACACCGCTCGCTGGACATCCTGCGCATCGGCACCTGCGGCGCCATCCAGCCGGAGATTCCGCTGGGCGCCTTCATCCTCTCGCACATTTCCGTCGGTTGCGACGGCCTGATGAACTGGTATGCCAACCGCGACAAGATCGCGCTCCTCGACTTCGAGGAGGCGTTCAAGAAGCACGTCCACTGGGACAAGCATCTTCCCGACCCGTACTTCGTGCGCGCCGGCGAGAAGATGATCCGCAAGTTCGCGGACTGCACCGTGAAGGGAATGACCATCTCCGCCTCCGGCTTCTACGGCCCCCAGGGCCGCGTGGTGCGCCAGGGCCTGGCGATGCCGAACATGCTCGAGGACTTCGAGTCCTTCTCCTTCGGCGGCTACAAGATCACGAACTTCGAGATGGAAGGCTCTGCCCTCGCCGGCATGGCCGCCCAGCTCGGGCACAACGCCGCGACGGTCTGCTGCGCGATCGCGCACCGCTATCTCAAGGATGCCAATACGGACTACAAGCCGCGCGTGGCGCAGCTCGTGGAGCTGGCGCTCCGCCGCCTGACGGAGTAGGCCGGAAGGCTAGAGCTGATCGCGGATCCCGTAGAGGGCCGAGAAATTGATTTTTCCCCAGTCCGGGGTTTTGATGGCGCCATCCGAAAGGGTGGCGTCCAGCGTTCTGTACACCCCCTTGATGACGTTCTCTTCCAGGAAACGGAGCTCCTCCGGCAGGTTGCGCCGCATCGAGTTGGCGATCTCGTGGCCGCGGTCCGTGAAGCGGAGGATCTGGAAGTTGGCGCCGGCCGCGGCCAGCTTCTTCGCCAGGGCGTCGCTGCCCGCGAAATGCTTCCGGAAGATGTCGATGCGCCCGTAGGGCACGATCCTGTCGGCCGTGCCGTGCATCAGCAGGATGGGGCAGGGCTTCTGCGGGAAGTTGATGGGGCCGTCCAGCGAGAGCACGGCGCCGGAGAAGGACAGGATGCCGGCGTAGTTGAACCAGGCGGGCAGCGCCCGGGCCGGCTCCTTGCCGTTGCAGATTTCCCACTCGGCCTGCAGGGCCGTGATGGCGCCCGCCGAGGAGCCGCTCACGATGATCCGGTCCGGATCGATCCCGAGCGCTTCCGCGTGGTCGATCAGGTAGTTGGTCGCGGCGAACAGGTCGTCCACGGCCATCTGGATGGCGTTGTCCAGCGCGCCCACGGCCGAGAGGTTCGGCTTCAGGTCGAGGCCCTTCAGCCCGAGGCGGTAGTCGATGGCGGCCACGTGGTAGCCGGCGTCCGCCAGCGCGCGGTACCAGGGCAGGTCGGTCGGCTGGTTGCGCCGTCCGGTCATGAAGGCGCCGCCGAAGATGTGGACGATCACCGGCTTGCGCAGCGTGTCGGCGCAGGGGCCGCTGCCGGGCGCGGCCTGATAGAAGTCGAGCCGCAGGTCGCAGGTGTCGCGGTGCGCGAAGACGAGGGTGGTATCGGGCGTCTGCGCCTGCAGCAGCGTGCAGGCGAAAAGGAGGGCGAGGAAAAGATGGCGTTTCATCAGCTGTACAGGTTTGTCTGGTCTTTGGAGGCGGTGTAGAGGCGCGTCAGCTGGTCGCCGAGCGGCCCCAGCAGGTCTTCCATTCGGGGGAGCGGTTCCTCCTGCTCCGGCAGGGCGTAGCGCTTCTCGCGCATCAGCGGGAGGAGGCGGTCGTAGTCGAGCTGCCGGTCGCGGAGCAGGTCCGCGGCGACGCTCTTCTCGTGGCGCGAAAGCGCGAGCAGCAGATGCGAAGGGGAGATCTCGTGGAGGCCCTGCTTGAGCGCCTCGTACGCGGCGCCGCAGACCAGGGCCGCGGCGGCGGGCGTCGGCCGGATCAGGTTCTGGTCCTGCCAGGGGACGGCCGCTTCGCTGAAAAGCTGCTCGTCGATGGCCGCCTTGAAGGCGTCCGGATCGATGCCGCAGGCAGCAAGCAGCCGGCAGGGGTCGTTGTCCCGGTGGCGGAGCATTCCCAGCACGATGTGGTCCGCGCCGATGCGGTAGCTGCCGGTGCGCATCGCCTCGTCGCGGGCATAGCAGAGGATGGTCTGCAAGTCTGTCGAGAACTTGATCTGCATTGCGGTAAATATATGGACAAAAATAGCAAAATAATCGGATTTTTTAGTTAAATTTGCGTGTTTAGAACTATCGTGAAATTTATGGACAGTGAGGTTAAGAATCCTGAAGAAATCCAGGAAGAAGTGACAGGAATCATAGAACCGGTCGAGATCGACCATGAGATGCGCACGGCCTACATCGACTACTCGATGTCCGTGATCGTGTCCCGCGCCCTCCCGGATGCCCGGGACGGCCTCAAACCCGTGCAGCGCCGCGTTCTCTTCGGAATGGACGGCCTGGGACTGAACTATGGCGGACAGACCAAGAAATCCGCCCGTATCGTCGGTGAGGTCCTCGGTAAGTTCCACCCGCACGGCGACTCCAGCGTCTACGACGCGATGGCGCGCCTCGCCCAGCCGTGGAACCAGCGTTACCCCCTCGTCTTCGGACAGGGCAACTTCGGTTCGATGGACGGCGACCCCGTCGCCGCCATGCGATATACGGAAGCCAAACTTGAGAAAATGACGGAAGACGTCCTCGCCGACCTCGACAAGGACACCGTCGATATGACGCTCAACTTCGACGACTCCCTCCAGGAGCCGACCGTGCTGCCGACCAAGCTCCCGCTGCTGCTGCTCAACGGCTCCGCGGGCATCGCCGTCGGTATGGCCACCAACATGGCCCCGCACAACCTCGGCGAGGTCTGCGACGCGATCTGCGCCTACATCGACAACCCGGACATCACGACCGAGGAGCTGATGGAGTACGTCCAGGGTCCGGACTTCCCGACCGGCGGCATCATCATGGGCCGCCAGGGCATCGTGGACGCCTACAACACCGGCCGCGGCCGGGTGGTGATCCGCGCCAAGACCGAGATCGAGGAAGGCGACAACGGCCGCGAGACCATCGTCGTCACCGAAGTGCCGTATATGGTCAACAAGGCCGACATGCTCTCCCGCATCAGCGAAATGGTGCACGAGAAGAAGATCGAGGGCATCGCCGACATCCGTGAGCTGACCAACCGCGAGGGCATCCGCATCGAGTTCGTCGTCAAGAAAGACGCCAACGCCAACGTGGTGCTCAACACCCTCTTCAAGTACACGGCCCTCCAGAGCAGCTTCTCCATCAACAACGTCGCCCTCGTGGGCGGCCGTCCGCAGACGCTGACGCTCAAGGATATGCTCAAGACCTTCGTCGACTTCCGCCACGAAGTGGTGGTGCGCCGCACGAAGTTCGACCTGGACAAGGCCCTCAAGCGGGCCCACATCCTCGAAGGCCTCCTCAAGGCCATCGACGTCATCGACGAGATCATCGCCATCATCCGCGCGTCCCGCAGCGTCGACGACGCCAAGGCGACCTTGATGGCCACCTTCGGCTTCGACGACATCCAGGCCGCGGCCATCGTGGAGATGCGTCTGCGCCAGCTCACCGGCTTGGAGAAAGACCGCCTGCAGGCCGAATACGACGAGCTCGAGAAGTTCATCGCCCGCTGCCGCGAGATCCTCGCCAGCGACGTCGAGCAGCTCGCCATCGTCAAGCAGGAGTCGATGGACCTCAAGGCGCGCTACGGCGACGCCCGCCGCACGGAGATCACCCTCTCCGACGACGAATTCAACCCCGAAGATTTCTACGCCGACGAGGACGTCGTCATCACGATCTCCCACCTCGGCTACATCAAGCGTACGGCCCTCACGGAGTTCCGTACGCAGGCCCGCGGCGGCGTCGGCAAGAAGGCCAGCGCCACGCGCGACGAAGACTTCATCGAGCATATCTACGTGGCGAACATGCACTCCACGATGCTCTTCTTCACCGACCACGGTATGTGCTACCGTCTCAAGGTCTACGAACTGCCGGAAGGCACCCGCACCTCCAAGGGCCGCGCGGTGCAGAACCTGCTCTCCATCGACCCGTCCGACAGCATCCGCACGTATCTCAACGTCCGCTCCATCGAGAATCCGGACTATACCGACAACCATTTCGTCATCCTCGTCACGAAGCGCGGCGTGGTCAAGAAGACCAACCTGACGGAATACTCCAACCGCCGCAGCCGCAACAAGGGCATCATCGCCATCAGCATCCGCGAGGGCGACGAGCTGCTCGACGCGCTCCTCACCGACGGCGCCCACGAAGTGATGGTCGCCGCCCGCAAGGGCCGCTGCTGCCGCTTCAACGAAGAGGAAGTCCGCGCCATCGGGCGCAGCGGATCGGGTGTCCGCGGCATCAACATCGACGAAGACGACGAGGTGATCGGCGCACTCTCCTTCAACCCGCAGGCGGAGGATTTCGCTTCCCATACCATCCTGGTAGTCAGTGAGAACGGCTATGGCAAGCGCTCCGATCCGCAGGAGTACCGACTGACCTCCCGCGGCGCCAAGGGCGTCAAGACGATCAACATCACGGACAAGACTGGCCCGCTTGTTGCAATCAAGAGCGTTACGGAAGAGAATGACCTGATGATCATTACAAAGACGGGCCTGACGATCCGGATGGCCGTCTCGGACATCAAGGTCGCCGGACGCGCCACCCAGGGCGTGAGACTGATCAACATCCGGGAAGGAGATGCGATCGCCGCGGTGTCACCGGTCGCCAAGGCGGAGGAAGAACTCCCGGAGGAATCGCCGGAGGCGGCGGAGCAGTCCGCCGCGGATACCGAATAGCAACGAAAAACTAATTTAATTAACGTATAACCCCATGAAAAAGATTTTAACCATTCTTGCAATCGCTGCCTCGGTCGCAGCGACTGCACAGGCGCAGAACAAAGAAGTGGCCGCTGCCAAGGCAGCTGTCGAGAAGGCACAGGCCGCCGTCGAGAACGCCAAGCAGAATACCAAGACCGCCACGTGGCTCAAGTATGCCGAGTCTCTGGTCAAGGCCTTTGACGCCCCGGCGGGCAACGCCTGGGTCGGCATGAGCACCCAGGAGCTCCAGGTCCTCACCTCCGGCGAGCGTCCGCTCGGCGAGTCCCAGGTCGAGGTCGGTGGCCAGACGATGGTCAAGCGTGAGTACGCCAACAAGAACCTCTACTTCGACCAGGCCGGTACCCTCCGCGTGATCGAGGTCACCAAGCCGGTCGTCGAGGATGCGCTCGACAAGGCCGTCGAGGCTTATGCCAAGGCCGCCGAGCTCGATGCCAAGGGCCAGAAGACCAAGGACATCGTCAACGCGCTTGAGAACATCAACGAGAAATACACGGAAGAGGCCTACAACGCCTACAACCTGGGCGACCTCAAGAAGTCTTCCGTCCTCTTCGAGAAGGCTGTCGCCGCCGCTGCCACCGCTCCGCTCAGCAAGGTCGACACCAACTCCATCTACAACGCCGGTCTGACCGCCTGGCACAGCTTCGATTTCGAGCGCGCCAAGGGCTTCTTCGAGAAGTGCCTCTCCTACGGTTACTACGGTACCGGCGGTGAGACCTACGCCAAGCTCGCCGACATCGCCGACCGTCTCGGTGACAAGGAGGCTTCCAAGAACTACCTGACCGCCGGTTCCCAGAAGTTCCCGGAGAGCCAGAGCCTGCTGATCGGCCTGATCAACTACTATATCAACAGCGGTGAGGACACCGCCGCCCTCTTCGACCTCTTCGCCGAGGCCCAGAAGAACGAACCGGAGAACGCCTCCCTGTTCTATGTCGAGGGCAACGCCCGCAAGAAGCTTGGCCAGAACGAAGAGGCGCTCGCCGCCTACGAGAAGGCCACCACCGTCAACCCGAACTACGAGTGGGGCTACATCGGCAAGGGTATCCTCCTCTATGATATGGCCGCCGAGGTCGCCGACAAGGCTTCCACGGAGATGAACGACGCCAAGTACATGGCGCTGATGGGCGAGTTCGAGAACTACCTCAAGGGCTGCATCGCTCCGTTCGAGAAGGCCTTCGAGCTCATCAAGGACGACGAGATCAAGACCAGCATCGCCGAGTACCTCAAGAACGCCTGCTTCCGCTTCCGCAGCGAGAGCGCCGAGTTCCAGGAGAAGTACGACAAGTACAACTCCTTCGGCAAATAATCAATTCGGGATTAATCCTCGATCCCGCACGTATCCTTGATACGTTCCCAGGTCGAGATCATATTATCGAAATCAGATGGAGTGAGCCAGTCGCTGCGGCGGCTGGCCCATTCTTTTACAAACACGCTTGCATAGCTGTCCGGGAGCAGGCGCTCCGGCAGCGTGCACCACAGGAAACGGAGCTCCGGCTCCAGCATCCGCTTCTCGCCCGTGACCGGGTCGTGGATGAAGCGGAGCGTCGCGGCCAGGCCCAGCCGCGAATTGATGATGCTCATGTTGGAGATGGCGTTGCCGAGGGAATAGATGACCGGCACGCCCTTGATGTGCGTGGTGTCCTGGACCACGTGCGGATGGGATCCGACGATGGCGTCGACCCCCTGGGAGACCAGCCATTTGGCCCAGTCACCCTGCGTCGCGTCGTGCAGGAGCTGGTATTCCGTGCCCCAGTGGGGCAGGGCGACGACGAAGTCCGCCCCCTTCTCGCGGGCCGTCCTGATGGCCGCGCCCACCTCATCCTTCCGCATATAGTTGACCTTCGGCCACTCGGCGTCCGGGCCGGTGTTGGTGCCGTAGGTGAAGCTGACCAGCGCGATCTTGACCCCGTGGCGGGAAAGCATCAGCGGGTTGGTCTCCGCCAGCTCCTTCCGGTCGCGGGCGGCTCCCGTCTGCCGCACGCCCAGCGAGTCGCGGATCTTCGCGTACACGTCCAGCGTCCGCTGCAGGCCGCGCGAGCCGCGGTCGAGGACGTGGTTGTTGCCCGTCTGGAAAACGTCGATCCCGCAATCCTCCGCCGCATACCAGGCGTAGTAGTCCGGCGTCGAGAACGCCGGGTAGCCCGCATACGGCTCCCCGCCCAGCGGGAACTCCATGTTCGCTACGGCGAAATCCGCCTTGCGCAGCGCCGGGGCGATGTATTTCAGGAAGGTGCGGTGGTCGCGGACGAGCTGCTTGGCGTGCATCATCACGTCGCCGATCACGATCACGCTCACGGTGTCCGGATCGTTCAGCATCGCTTTCGGGAACGGGATTTGATATTGATTGGAGAACCACGTGGTGGCGGGCCGCTGCGCGTGCAGGGAAGCGGCGCCGGCGAGCAACAGGAGGAGGGGGAGAAGACGGGGTGCTTTCATAAAATTGTGCAAATATAAGACTTTTTGTATTTTTGTAAGTTAAATATGAGAAAAGCCATTATCATCGCGGCTATGGCCGCATCTGTCTGTCTGCTGGGGGGATGTGATTTCATCCGGACCCTGGCCGGACGCCCTGTTTCGAGCGAGATCGCGGCCAAGCGCGCGCAGATCGAGAAAGAGACCGAGCTGGTGCGCCAGCGCAAGGATTCCATCGAAGCGGCGGCGTCGCTGGAGCGGGAGCGGATCCGCAAATGGGTCACCGACTCCCTGGCCCTGGAGGACTCGCTGCGCCGCAGCGGGGACGATGTCGTCAAGACTTCCGAGCGGATGGGTGTGAGCCATGCTTCGCTGTCCAACCGCTACTACGTGATGATCGGTGCGTTCAGCAGCTCCGCCAACGCCGCCCGCCAGGCGGCGCGGGCCGAGAAAGCCGGCTACCCGGCCACGGTGATTCCGCTCAAGAACGGCATTTCCGCCGTCGGCGTCTGCGCGACCAACAGCCTCACGGAGATCTGCGCCGCCCTCAAGAAGGTCCGTCAGGAGCCTTTCTGCCCCGATGACGCCTGGATCCTCAAGAACGAATAGCGTATGAGGAGGATCTTTGCCTGCCTGCTGCTCCTGGCCGCGCCCCTGTGGGCGTCGGCCCAGTACCGCCCGTTCCAGGGCGGCCTGGAGGACAGCGAGGCCGTGGCGGCGATGAAGGAGCACGTCTCCTACCTCGCTTCGTCCGCCCGCGAGGGCCGCAAGGCCGGCTCGGAGGGCGAGCGGGAAGCCGCGACCTACGTCGCCGAGGCGCTCGCCGCCTGCGGCGTCGAGGTGTTCAGCGGCGCGGACGGCGACATCTTCGGCCTGAAACAGGACGCCGGGGACACGCTCTCCTCGCGCAACGTCCTCGGCTGCATCGCCGGCTACGACCGTTCCCTGCGCGACCACTACATCGTGGTGGGCGCCCGCCTGGACAACCTGGGGGCGATGACCTACCAGGTCGACGGCGAGACCCGCGGGCGCACGTTCTACGGCGCCAACGGCAACGCTTCCGGGCTCGCGATGCTCATCGAGCTCGCCCGGAAACTCTCCAACGACAGCGTCCTGCTCAAGCGTTCGGTCATCTTCGCCGCCTTCGGCTCCTCCCTGGAGTCGGGCGCCGGCGCATGGTATTTCCTCAACCGGTCCTTCGAATATGCGGACAAGATCGACGCGATGATCAACCTCGATATGCTCGGTACGGGTTCCAACGGGTTCTACGCCTACACGGCCTCCAACCCCGACCTCAACACCCTGCTCGGGCAGGTGAACGCCACGCTCCAGCCGGTCCGTCCGGAAGTGGTCGCCCTCGAGCCCGTCGGCTCCGACCACCGCATCTTCTACGACAAGGAGATCCCTTCCGTGCTGTTCACCACCGGGATGTATCCCGAATACAATACCGACCGCGACGTCCCTTCCATCCTCGAATACGAGGGGATGGAACGCGAACTCGAATACCTCTACAACTTCACCCTGGCCCTGGCCAACGGCCCGAAGCCGGACTTCCGGCGCGATTCCCGCGCCGAGGCGGCCGCCAAGGAGGACGTCGTGTCCTTCTACGACTGCGATGTCCGGCCGACCTTCTTCCGCTCCAACGACCCCGCCGATTTCCTCAAGCGCTGGGTCTACTCCTACCTGCGCTACCCGCAGGAGGCGGTCGAAGAAGGCGTGCAGGGCCGCGTGCTCGTGGATTTCGTCATCGACGAGAAGGGCAAGGTGGGCAACGTGAAGGTCGCACGCGGCGTGGATCCGCGCCTGGACGCCGAAGCCGTCCGCGTGATCGCCGCGTCGCCGGACTGGAAGCCGGGTATCCTGCGGGGCAAGAAAGTGAAGACCGCGCTGTCGGTCTATGTCGAATTCAGATTGGAGAGAAAGAAGAAAAGATAGTATGGACTACGATTTCAAATCGATTGAGAGCAAGTGGCAGGCCAGTTGGGCCGCAAACAAGACCTTCAAGGTGTCCGAGGACGCTTCGAAGCCGAAATTCTATGTGTTGGACATGTTCCCTTACCCGTCCGGCGCCGGACTGCACGTGGGACACCCGCTGGGCTACATCGCCAGCGACATCTTCTCGCGCTACAAGCGCCTGAAGGGCTTCAACGTGCTGCATCCGATGGGCTACGACGCCTTCGGCCTCCCGGCCGAGCAGTACGCCATCCAGACGGGCCAGCACCCGGAGGTGACCACGACCAAGAACGTGAACCGCTACCGCGAGCAGCTGGACCGCATCGGCTTCTCCTACGACTGGGACCGCGAAGTGCGCACCTGCGACCCCGGCTTCTACAAGTGGACCCAGTGGGCCTTCCTGCAGATGTTCGAGAGCTGGTATGATCCCGCACAGGACAAGGCGCGTCCGATCTCCGAGCTCGTCGCCAAATTCGAGAGCACGGGCTACGACGACGTGACCCCCGCCCAGTGGAAAGCCGCTTCCGACAAGGAGAAATCGGACATCCTGATGCGCTACCGCATCGCCTACCAGGGCGAGACCTCCGTCAACTGGTGCGAGGGTCTCGGCACCGTGCTGGCGAACGACGAGGTCAAGGACGGCCTCAGCGTGCGCGGCGGCTATCCCGTGGAGCAGAAGAAGATGACGCAGTGGCAGCTGCGCGTGTCGGCCTACGCCGGCCGCCTGCTCGACTCGCTCGAGCAGCTCGACTGGACCGACTCCCTCAAGGAGATGCAGCGCAACTGGATCGGCCGTTCCGAAGGCACGGAAATGGTCTTCAACACCGTCTGCGACGGCCGCGAACTGCCGGTGACCATCTTCACCACCCGCGCCGACACGATCTACGGCGTCACCTTCATGGTCCTCGCCCCGGAGAGCGAGCTGGTCGAGTCCCTGACCGCCGCCGACCGCAAGGCCGAGGTCGGGGAGTACCTCAAATATGTCAAGAAGAAGACGGAGCGCGAGCGCATCGCCGAGACCAAGACGGTCACGGGCGTGTTCACCGGCTCCTACGGCATCAACCCCGTGACGGGGGAGAAGGTCCCCATCTGGATTTCCGAATACGTCCTCGCGGGCTACGGCACCGGCGCCATCATGGCCGTGCCGGCGCACGACAGCCGCGACTACGCCTTCGCCAAGAAGTTCGACCTCCCGATCATCCCGCTCATCGAGGGCTGCGACGTCTCCGAGGAGAGCTTCGACGCCAAGGACGGCATCATGTGCAACTCCGGCTTCCTCAACGGAATGACCGTCAAGCAGGCCATCGAGGCCGCCAAGGACTACGTCGAGGCGCACGGGCTCGGCCACCGCAAGACCAACTACCGCCTGCGCGACGCCATCTTCTCGCGCCAGCGCTACTGGGGCGAGCCGTTCCCGATCTACTACAAGGACGGCATCCCCACGCCGCTCCCGCTCTCCGCACTGCCGCTGCAGCTGCCGGAGATCGACTCCTTCAAGCCGTCTCCCGACGGCGAACCGCCCCTCGCACGCGCCAAGGACTGGACCTACGACGGCTACCCGCTCGAGAAGAGCACGATGCCGGGCTTCGCCGGCTCCAGCGCCTACTACCTGCGCTATATGGATCCCCACAACGACAAGGCGCTCGTCAGCCGCGAAGCGGATGAGTACTGGCGCAATGTCGACCTCTATATCGGCGGCACCGAGCACGCCACCGGCCACCTCATCTACTCCCGCTTCTGGAACAAATTCCTCTATGACCTCGGCTACGTGTGCGAGGACGAGCCGTTCCGCAAGCTTATCAACCAGGGTATGATCCAGGGCCGGTCCAACTTCGTGTACCGCATCGTCGGGACCAACAAGTTCGTCTCCCTGGGCCTCAAGGACCAGTACGAGACCACCGAGATCCACGTCGACATCAACCTCGTCCACAACGACCGCCTCGACCTGGAGGGCTTCCGCGCCTGGCGGCCCGAGTTCGTCGACGCCGAGTTCGTCCTCGAGAACGGCGAATACATCTGCGGCTGGGCCGTGGAGAAGATGAGCAAGTCGATGTTCAACGTGGTCAACCCGGACGACATCTGCGATACCTACGGCGCCGACACGCTGCGTCTCTACGAGATGTTCCTCGGCCCGCTCGAGCAGAGCAAGCCCTGGGACACCAAGGGTATCGACGGCGTCGCCCGCTTCCTGAAGAAATTCTGGCGCTTGTACGCCGGCCGCGACGGCTTCCTCGTCAACGACGACAAGCCGACGCCCGCCGAGCTGAAGGTCCTGCACAAGCTCATCGCCAAGGAGCAGGAGGACATCGAGAACTTCTCCTTCAACACGACCGTCAGCGCCTTTATGATCGCGGTGGGCGAGCTCGCGCAGCTCGACTGCCACAAGCGCGCGATCCTCGAGCCGCTCTGCGTGCTGCTCTCCCCGTTCGCTCCGCACATCACGGAGGAGCTGTGGGCGCAGCTCGGTCACGGCGAGAGCATCTGCGGCGCCAGTTTCCCTGAGTATGTCGCCGCCTACACGGTGGAGGACAGCGTGACCTATCCGGTCCAGTTCAACGGCAAGATGCGTTTCACCGTCGACCTGCCCAAGAGCGCCTCGCCCGCCGAGGTCGAAGCCGCCGTGCGCGGCATGGAGCAGACCGCCAAGTGGGTGGGCTCGCAGCAGATCGTCAAGGTCGTGGTCGTGCCCGGGCGCATCATCAACATCGTCATCAAATGAGTCGGCAGAAAGTCTTTCGGGTCCTCTGGGAATATGTCGTCCTGACGCTGGCGTGCTTCATCTTCGCCATCGCCTGGGAGGCGTTCATGATTCCCAACGGGATGTCCGCGGGCGGCATGATGGGTCTCTGTACCGTCGTGCAGTACGCCACGGGCCTCCCGGCGCAGTACTCCTATATCGCCATCAATGCCCTCCTGATCATCGTGGCCGTGATGGCGATGGGCATCGGTTTCGGATTCAAGACCATCTGGTGCATCCTCGTATCCAGTCTTGTGATGGATCTGGTCGCCCGTGTCCCGGCGCTCCACGCGATTCCGGGCGAGTTCTTCTTTATGGAGGAACGCCTGCTGATCCCGGTGGTGGCCGGTGTGTTCGAGGCGGCCGGCCTGGGACTTGTGCTCCGCTACGGCGGCAGTACGGGCGGTACGGACATCGTCGCCCTGATGATCAACAAGTACTGGCCCATCTCGCTGAGCACGGTCTTCCTGGTCTCGGATGTCGTCATCTGCGGCCTGCTGCTGCTCCTCCCGGAAAAGAACTTCTCCGATATGTGCTACGGTCTGACGGAAGTGGTCATCTTCTCGATGGTCATCGACCTCGTGGTGGGCGGCAAGCGCTCGTCCTACCAGCTGCTGGTCTTCTCCGAGCATTATGACCGCATCGCCGACCACATCATCCACAAGATGGACCGCGGCGTGACCGTCCTCAAGGCGCAGGGCTGGTACACCAAGTCCGACAAGAACGTCCTCCTGATCCTGATCAACCAGACCCAGCTGTCCGGGCTGTCCAAGGTCATCAAGGACATCGACCCGCGGGCCTTCATGTCGATCTCCCCGACCCGCAACGTCTATGGCGAAGGTTTCGAGGAGATCAAGACGGGCGTGAGCCTGAAAAAGAAAATAACCAAACATGACGCTTCTTAAAAAGAATATCTGGGTCTGGCTCAAGGAATACACCCTGATCACCGTGGGCGTGCTGCTTTATGTGATGGGGTGGATCATCTTCCTGGTCCCGAACAATATGATCGGCGGCGGCGTGACCGGCCTCGGTTCCATCGTCCAGTACGCTACGGGCGGTGCCGTCAAGATCGGTTACACCTATTTCGTCGTCAACGCGGGCCTGCTCGTCGCGGCCCTCTTCACCCTGGGCCGCAGCTTCGGCGCCAAATCCATCTATGCCATCCTGCTGACCTCCGTCGCCCTCAACGTCGGGCAGGGCCTCATCCCGGACGAGATCATCAAGCTCCTGGCCCTGGACAACGGCAAGCTGATGTGCACCATCATGGGCGGCATCATGGTCGGCGTGGGCATCGGAATGTCCATCTCGCAGGGCGGCAGCACGGGCGGCACCGACATCATCGCCCTCATCGTCAACAAATACCGCAACGTCTCGCCGGGCCGGATGATCCTCATCCTCGACGCCGTCATCATCCTGTCCTCGCTGTTCGTGCCTTCCTACGTGTCCGAGGGCGTGCTGATGCCCTGGCCGGACAAGATCACGACGGTGGTGTACGGTTTTATCCTGATCACGATCGTCAGCACGGTGCTGGACCTCTACCTTTCCGGTTCGCGCCAGTCCGTGCAGATCTTCATCCTCTCGCAGAAATACGCCCAGATCGCGGACGCCATCACCACGGACCTGCACCGCGGCGTGACCGTGCTCAACGGCAAGGGCTGGTACACCAAGCACGACACCGAGGTCGTGATGGTGATCACCCGCAAGACGGACCTGAATGTCTTCCTGAAATATATCAACGCCATCGATCCCAACGCCTTCGTTTCCGTTTCTTCGGTGACCGGCGTCTATGGAAAGGGATTTGACAGATTCAAAACGGGAAGTAAAAAATAATTTACAATCGGAAATCACTTTTTCAAGCAATTACCCCCGGATTGACCCCCGTCTATCCGGGGGCCTTTTTTACATTTGTTCAAACCCGAAACCTAATGACCTGCCAGAAATAATGAAGTGTAAACCGAACCTGTCCTTTTACCGCTGCGTGTGCATCCTTTCCGTGATCTGTCTGATCCTTCCACCTGCCGGCCGTGCGCTTTCCGCCGGATTGCCGGACGGCATCGCGGACCTGTCTGCCGGCTTCTTGTCCGGCAGTACGGTCCTCCTGCTGCTCCCGGTCGTGGATGAATACGTCACCGTTTCTTTCTATTTCGCACTCCTCGCGTCGGGCGTGTGCCTGGGCGGCGTGATGACGGGCGTGGCCGCCAACGCCTGGCTGCCCTGGATGCTGACGGTCCAGGGCGCCTGCATGGTGCGGCGGAGTATGGTCAGGCATATGCAGCTGCAGCCGCTCTTCAAGAATATGGCGGTGTGGTACAACGTCGAGAGCCACGCGCGCTTCCTCTATTCGCTCGCGCTGTATCTGCTGGTGGCGTCGCTCGCGGGCATCGACACGCTGCCCTGGCTGCGCTGGGTCATCCTCCCGTTCACCTGCGCGCTCTATGTGGTGCTGATGATGCGGGTGCGCACCGGGCGGACCTGTTTCCTGCGGCGCTCGCGCGAGCAGGAGATCAAGGACCTGATCCGCGGCAACCTCCGCACGTCGCCGGTGCAGGCGGGACAGAAGTCGGACGAGATGGCGCGGATGACGCGCCTGTACGAGCGGGTGGTGTCGCTGATGGAGCAGAAGCAGCCGTTCCTGGACGAGGAGTTCAGCCTGGACGACCTGGCCGGGGCGGTCTATACCAACCGGGGCTACCTGTCCCGGACGATCAACGTCCTGTCGGGACGCAATTTCAGCCAGTTCGTCAATTATTTCCGCGTGCGCTACGGGGTGGAGCTGATCCGCAAGGACCCCCGCCTGCGCCTGATCAACGTGGCGCAGATGAGCGGCTTCCACTCGAGCCCGTCGTTCAACGCGGCCTTCAAGGTGAATATGGGAGAGACGCCGTCAGCCTTTCTTGAACGGCTCCGCAGCGAGAAATACGCCCGTCATTCACCGACCTGATCGGCGAAACGCCAGCTCTCCGGCAGCGGCGCGGTGATCTCCACCGGCTCCTTGCGGACCGGGTGGGTGAAGCGGATGTTGCGCGCGTGGAGGCTGATGCCGCCGTCGCGGTTGGAGCGCGGCGCGCCGTATTTGAGGTCGCCCTTGATCGGGCAGCCCAGGTGCGCGAGCTGGCAGCGGATCTGGTGGTGGCGTCCCGTCAGCAGTTCCACTTCCACGAGGTGATAGCGGTCGGTGCTCCGCAGATAGCGGTAGTTGAGGCGCGCCAGCTTGGCTTCCGGATACCGTGCCGGCTTGGGCGCGGCGCCGTCAGCGACGATGTAGGACTTGTTCTGCTGTTCGTTGCGGTTCAGCCAGCCCTCGAGCCGGCCTTCGCGCGGCTCGGGCAGGGCGCAGCAGAGCGCCCAGTAGGTCTTATGGACGTCGCCGTCGCGGAAGGCGGCGGCCAGCCGCTCCAGCGCCTTGGACGTCTTGGCGAGCAGGCAGATGCCGCTCACGGGGCGGTCCAGGCGGTGGGGGAGACCCAGGAAGACCTTGCCCGGCTTTGCGTCGCGCTGGGCGATGAAGGCCTTGTAGGCCTCCGTGAGGCACTCGTCGCCCGTCTTGTCGCCCTGCGTGATTTCGCCGACGCGCTTGTTGACCACCAGCAGGTGGTTGTCCTCATAGAGGATGCGGCCCGCCAGGTCGTCGAATTCTTCTTTTGACAGCTGTCGATATTCCATGACGCAAAGATAGCAAAAATAGCCGGCCTTTTCCGTTGGAAGCTTGGTAGCGTCGCGAAAAAGCCGTATCTTAGCCGGATTTCAAATTTAGCTATATCTGATGAATAAAATTGTGAGCAGGGAGCCTTATCAGGCCCCGGAGGTGGAAGTCCTTGAAATGCAGGCGGAAGGAGTCGTCTGCGCCAGCAACACGTACAACGGATTCGGAGAAGAGGAAATCTGGTAAAATAGGGAGGACGGAACAATGAAAAAAGCATTATTGATGGTCTGCGCCGCCTTAGTTGCGCTGGTTTCCTGTGAGAAACATCCCGCCGGATTGAACGGCGGTCCCGTTACATTCGACCTTCAGGCCTCCTACCAGGGCGGTTCGGAGACGAAATCGGTCAAGTCCGGCTGGGAGGATGGAGACATCATCTATGTCGTCTTTTCCGGTGTGGACAGTCCGTATTATCTGAAAATGGAATACGTCAGCGGCGCCTGGGTCGAAACGACGATGCGCGAAAGATACATGCACGCCCTGCCCCTGAACGAGGGCGACGAAGGCACGATGACGGCCATCTTCCTGCCTTTTACGTCGAAAGACAACTATATATACGACGCCGGACAGTCCTTCACGTTCAGTGAGATCTATATGTCCTACTACCTGACGGACAAACAGCCTTATACCGTGGTTGACGGAAAGGTCTCCGGCTTCTTCGACATGAAGATCCCCGATGGCT